>Ga0126362_10000071_pt1 | contig 117624 bp, 101 predicted proteins | sample ANMtaG_FD_126269 | JGI IMG/M metagenome (GOLD analysis project Ga0126362, IMG submission 126269) | Continental margin sediment microbial communities from North Pacific Ocean - ANME2c_DSS_Sorted | ecosystem: Environmental > Aquatic > Marine > Continental margin > Sediment | place: Pacific... | reverse complement strand
GGATCCGAAGGTGTTGTTGTTCGACGAGCCGGTCAACGGTCTCGATCCGGAGGGCATCGTCTGGATTCGTAAGTTCATGCAGCGGTTGGCGGCCGAGGGCCGCACGGTGTTGGTGTCGAGTCATCTTCTGTCGGAGATGGCGTTGACGGCGGAGCAGTTGGTGGTGATCGGTCGGGGTCGGTTGATTTCGGATTCGACGGTGGCGGAGTTCGTGGATCGTTCGTCGGAGTCGACGGTGCGGGTGCGTAGCCCACAACTCGACGCTCTCCATGCCGCATTGACTGCCCACGGACTGACTGTCCGCGAGGAGCATTCAGGATCGGAGCCGGTGTTGGTGGTCGTGGATTCGACGACCGATGTGATCGGTGGTCTGGCTGGCTCGCAGGGAATCGTGTTGTACGAGTTGGCGTCTCAGCAGGGGTCGCTCGAGGATGCGTTCATGAAGTTGACCGGAGACGATGTCCAGTACCACGCGTCCGGTGTCGATCCGGGTGCCGGAGCCCACCACGCAAACACACAGCACGCAAACACACAGCAGGCTATGGGAGGTGCACTGTAATGGCTGTTCTCAGTGCTGAACGTATCAAGATCACCACGACCAAGTCCCCGCTGTGGTGCACGGTCATCATTATCGTGCTCGGGTTGGGGCTCGCCACCGTTTTCGGACTGAGCGCCAAGTCGTCGCTCAACAGACGGGACGGTGTAATGATGCCGACCGTGTCGGGGGCGCTCAGTGGAGTCACCGGCTTCGGTGTGTTGGTTCTGATGATCATGGCTGCCCTCGCGATCACCAGCGAGTATCGCTTCGGGACAATCCGAACGACATTCCAGGCAGTTCCGAACCGCGCCTCGGTTCTGATCGCCAAAGCAGGTCTCATCGGCGGGTTCGGAGCTGTACTGACTCTCGTACTGTCGTTCGGCGCCTTCGCTCTCACGAAGGCGACATCAGGTGACGCGGGAAGATTCCTCACTCTGTCCGGCGACGAGAACTGGCGGATCGTCTACGGAACGCCGATCTACGCGTTCTTCTGCGTAGTTCTAGCTGTAGGAGTGGGAGCGTTGCTGCGGCAGTCCGCCGGTGCGATCGCGCTACTACTGTTGTGGCCCTTGCTCATCGAGAATCTGTTCAACCTGTTCGGCAGTATCGGCGAGAAGATCATGCCGTTCCTGCCGTTCATGAACGCCAATAACTTTCTCGGTTCCGGCGGTAGCGTCGACTTCCACTGGGGACCCTGGGGCAGCCTGATCTACTTCGCCCTCTTCGTGCTCGTCGTCTTCGGTCTCAGCATCCTCGTCGTGAACCGACGAGATGCATAGGCGCGAAGATCACGCGGGCTGATTCTGCTTACGCCAGCGAGCGTTCAGGAAACCCAATGCCGCGATCACGAGGAACAACACTGTGGTCGAGATCAACTGTGCACGGGCATCGGCGTCGAAGAGCATGAGGACGACGAAGACGCCGAGCATCGCGAGTGTCGCGTAGCTCAGGTACGGGAACAGCCACATACGAACTGTCAGCTTGCCCGACGCTTCGAGTTGTTTACGCAGTCGCAGATGCGAGACGACGATGAAGATCCAGATGACCAGCAGCGCAGCGCCGACTGCGTTGAGCAGGATGCCGAGCAGGTCGTCGGGGAGCAGCCAGTTGAGCAGGACGCTGACGAAGCCGAAGAACACCGACAGCAGAACGGCATTGGTCGGAACTCCGGTGCTCGACAGTTTCGCCATGAAAGCGGGTCCGTCGCCGCGGCGCGACAGTGAGAACGCCATCCGTGAGGTGCCGTAGATGTTGGCGTTGAACGCGGAAAGCAAGGCCACCACGACGACGAGTTCCATGAACCCGGCAACGCCCGGAATGTTCGCCTTGTTCAAGACGGCCACGAACGGTCCGCTCTCGAGTTCGGGATCGTTCCAGGGCAGCACCAGAACCATGATCGAGATGGCGCCGATGTAGAAGACACTGATGCGCCACACGACGCTTCGGACAGCGACGGCGATGGAGCGTTCCGGATTCTCGGATTCAGCGGCGGCGATCGTGACGATCTCGATCCCACCGAAAGCGAACGCCACGACGAGAAGCCCTGCGGCGATGCCGGACAACCCATTGGGCATGAAGCCGCCCTGCCCGAACAGATTGCTCGTACCGACCGGATCGGTATCGGGGAGGATGCCGAACACCAGCAGGACGCCGATGACGAGGAAGGCGATGATGACGGTGACTTTGATTGCGGCGAACCAGAACTCGAACTCGCCGAAATTGCTGACCTTCGCCAGGTTCACCACGGCGAAGAACACCACGAAGACCAGGGCGACGACCCATTGCGGGATCGACGGCACCCAGTCGTTCACGATCGCAGAGGCCCCGGTGATCTCGGCGCCCAGCACCATGATCAGCATGAACCAGTAGAGCCAGCCCATCACGAAGCCGGCCCATTCGCCGATCCCCAGGCGCGCGTAGTGCGAGAAGGAACCGCTGGCCGGAATCGCTGCGCCCATTTCGCCGAGCATGCGCATCACGAACACCACGACGGCGCCCGCAAGGATGTAGGAGATAAGGACGGCCGGGCCGGCCTTGGCGATACCGACGCCGGTTCCGAGGAACAGGCCGGCGCCGATGGCCGAGCCCAGGCCCATCATCGTCAGATGTCGGACCTTGAGACCGTGGCCGAGAGCAGTGGTTGTTCCGTCGGAGACGTCGGTGCTGCTCATCAGTCGTTGGCGTGCAAAGCAGCGTTCAGTTCGACGCCGGTGCCCTTCCACGGCACGACCTCGACGGCACCCGAGACCGAGTTACGACGGAAGAGAAGGTTCGACTTGCCGCTGAGTTCCTTGGCCTTGACGACGGTGCCGTCCGGGCCGGTGACCTTGGTGCCCGCGGTGACGTAGAGGCCCGCTTCGAGGACGCAGTCGTCGCCGAGTGAAATGCCGAGGCCGGCGTTGGCGCCGAGGAGGCAGCGCTTGCCGAGGGAGATGGTTTCCTTGCCGCCGCCGGAGAGGGTGCCCATGATCGAGGCGCCGCCGCCCACATCGGATCCGTCGTCGACGACGACGCCCGCGGAGATGCGGCCTTCGACCATCGAGTTGCCGAGGGTGCCGGCGTTGAAGTTGACGAAGCCTTCGTGCATGACGGTTGTTCCGCTGGCGAGGTGTGCACCGAGACGGACTCGGTCCGCGTCACCGATGCGAACTCCGGACGGGACGACGTAGTCGACCATGCGCGGGAACTTGTCGACGCTGAACACGGTGACGACTCCGCGGATGCGCAGACGCGAGCGAACCTGCTCGAAGCCTTCGACGGCGCACGGACCGAAGTTGGTCCACACGACGTTGCTGAGCAGGCCGAACTGACCGTCGAGGTTCACGCCGTGGGGCGCGACGAGGCGGTGCGAGAGCAGATGGAGGCGCAGGTAGACGTCATGTGCGTCGACGGGCGCCTTGGAGAGATCGGCGATGGTGGTGCGGACGACGACCTGCGAGACCTCGCGAGCGTCGTCGGTGCCTGCCAGCAGTGCAAGATCGGAAGGAATGTCTGTTCCCTCGACGTTCTCGGTACCGGTCGTGTCGAATGTTCCCAGCTCCGGTGCCGGGAACCAGGTGTCGAGGACGGTTCCGTCCGCGGTCACGTTGGCGATACCTACTGCTGTTGCTCCCTGTGCGCTCACGGGACTAGAGATTACTGGGTGGTGGGTGCACCGGCCTAGGCTGGTGTGTGTGAGCATCCTCGATCTTGCTTCGGACCCCATCGACTTGACGGCCGCCCTGGTCGACATCCCCAGCGTCTCGCACGACGAATCCGTCATCGCGCAGGCCGTCGAGGATGCGCTGCGTGAGCAGACTTCGGGCTTCGAGATCATCCGAAACGGCAACGCCGTGTTGGCGCGTACGTCGCGTGGGCTGCCGAGCCGCGTCATGCTCGCCGGACATCTGGACACGGTGCCGATCGCCGACAACGTTCCTTCGCGACGCGACGGCGACATCTTGCACGGCTGCGGGACCGTGGACATGAAGTCGGGCGATGCGGTGTTCCTGCACCTGGCGGCCACCATCGAGAACTTGGCCCACGACCTGACTCTCGTCTTCTACGACTGCGAAGAGATCGCCGCGACGTTCAACGGCCTCGGTCGGATCGAACGCGAGATTCCGGAATGGCTCACCGCCGACGTCGCAATTCTCGGTGAGCCGACGGCCGGTTTCATCGAGGCCGGGTGCCAGGGCACGATGCGGGTTCGGTTGACGGCTTCGGGAACACGCGCACATTCGGCCAGGTCCTGGCTGGGGGACAACGCCATTCACAAGTTCGGCGGAGCGTTGGAGCGGTTGTCGGCGTACCAGCCGCGTTCGGTCGACATCGACGGTTGTGGTTACCGCGAGGGTTTGTCGGCGGTGCGGATATCCGGCGGTGTCGCCGGAAACGTGGTCCCGGACGAAGCCGAGATGGACGTCAACTTCCGATTCGCGCCCGATCGCAACGAGGCGCAAGCCGAGGCACACGTGCGTGAAGTGTTCGACGGCCTGGGCCTCGGATTCGAGGTCACCGACTCCTCGCCCGGCGCACTCCCCGGTTTGGCGAACCCGTCTGCTGCCGCCTTGATCGAGGCGGCGGGTGGCCAGTTCCGAGAGAAGTACGGGTGGACCGATGTGTCCAGATTCTCGGCACTCGGCATTCCCGCGGTGAACTACGGACCAGGGGATCCGAACCTCGCGCACAAGCGCGACGAGCATGTTCCGGTGCAACAGATCACCGACGTCGCGGCCGTGCTGAGGAAATATCTGTCGGCCTGACCGTTAGCCTTGCCGCATGGCACCAGAGAAGAATTCGGCTTCGAAGAAGCAGAGCTCGTCGATCAAGCACCGCGGGCCCGTACAGCTTCGCCGCAAGCGCAAGGACGAGAAGACCACGACCGATCAGCGCTTGCTCGACAAGCGCGGACCCACGGACTGGGTCCACACCGATCCGTGGCGTGTGTTGCGTATCCAGAGCGAATTCATCGAAGGTTTCGGCGCGCTCGCCGAGGTTCCGCGTGCGGTGACGGTGTTCGGTTCGGCACGCACCACGGTCGATCATCCCGAGTACCAATCCGGCCGTGAGCTGGGAACCGCGTTGGCCGAAGCCGGGTACGCCGTCATCACCGGCGGTGGACCAGGAGTCATGGAGGCTGCCAACCGCGGTTGCAGCGAGGCCGGTGGATACTCGATCGGCCTCGGCATCGAGCTGCCGTTCGAGCAGGGACTCAACGAGTGGGTGGATCTCGGAATCAACTTCCGTTACTTCTTCGCACGCAAGACGATGTTCGTGAAGTACTCCCAGGCATTCATCTGCCTGCCGGGCGGCTTCGGCACACTCGACGAGCTGTTCGAGGCACTGACTCTGGTGCAGACCCACAAGGTCACGCGCTTCCCGATCGTCCTGTTCGGTACCGAGTACTGGTCCGGACTCGTCGACTGGATTCGCGGCACCCTCGAGCGTGACGGCAAGATTTCCGAAGGCGACGTGAACTTGCTGCACGTCACCGACAGCGTGGAAGAAGCAGTACGAATCGTCCTCAACGCCGACAAGGGCGTCGACGAGGCCGCAGATCTGGGGAAAGAAGAAGAATGGTGACCGATTCCGACAAGAAGTACTCGATCTGCGTCTACTGCGCGTCAGGTCCGGTGGACGAATCGTTCCTGGCGTTGGCGTCGGAGGTGGGCACCGCGATCGGTCGACGCGGATGGCAGTTGGTCTCGGGCGGCGGCAATGTTTCGATGATGGGCGCTGTCGCCGAGTCCGCTCGCGCGGCGGGCGCTTGGACCGTCGGCGTCATTCCGAAGGCCTTGGTGCACAAGGAAGTTGCCGACGTCGATGCCGACGAGCTGATCGTCACTGACACCATGCGCGAGCGCAAGAAGCTGATGGAAGATCACGCCGACGCGTTCATCACGCTGCCCGGCGGGATCGGGACGCTGGAGGAGCTGTTCGAGACGTGGACCGCGGGTTACCTGGGGATGCACGAGAAGCCGGTGGTGATGCTCGATCCCGTCGGACACTTCACCGGCCTGCTCGAGTGGCTGAACAAGCTCGACGGGACCGGCTTCGTCGGGCGTCAGGCGCTGGACACCCTGCTGGTGAGAACGGATGTCGAGGCCGCGCTCGACGCGTGCGTGAAAGGCTGACCTGGGGCATGGCGGGCTTTATTACCGTGCAGTAAGGTGGCCGCAGACTGGGCGGCCGAATGGGCGCCGGATACGTGTTAGGGGAGCCATGAGTTCGGAAGCCCGTTCGACCGTCGGCCTGCTGGATCTGGCGGCAAAACTGCCGTCGATGATCACCGAGGTGCCGATCCTGGCGCGGGGGGCCGCCGGGCTCACACGCAAGCCTTCGGCCAAGGAATCGATCGGGTTGATCTTCCAGAAGGCCGCGCACGCGCACCCGTCGCGCCCGTTCATCCGGTTCGAGGGCCACGCGACCAGTTACGCGGAGGCCAACGAACTGGTCAATCGCTACGCGGATGTTCTTCGTGGCCGAGGCGTCGACCGCGGTGACGTCGTCGGCGTTCTGGCCAAGAACACTCCTGAGGCACTGTTGGTTGCACTCGCTGCCGTCAAACTCGGTGCCGCGGCAGGAATGCTGAACTACAACCAGCGCGACGACGTTCTGGCACACAGCCTTACGCTGCTCGACGCTCGCGTCCTGGTGGTCGCCGACGAGTGTGAGGAAGCCCTCGAATCGTTGCCCGCCGGATTTACCGGGCCCGATCAACTTCTTGTCAGCGAACTCTCCGATCTGGCGAAGACGGCTGATCCGGCCAACCCGGCGGTCACCGCCGAGGTGCTGGCGAAGGAGAAGGCGTTCTACATCTTCACCTCGGGCACCACCGGAATGCCCAAGGCGAGCTTGATGACTCACTTCCGCTGGTTGAAGTCGATGTCCGGTCTCGGGTTGATGGGCGTGCGCTTGCGGGGCTCGGACACTCTGTACTGCTGCCTGCCGCTCTATCACAACAACGCGTTGACGGTATCGCTGTCGTCGGTGCTCGCGTCCGGTGCGACCATCGCGATCGGACGTCAGTTCTCCGCCTCGCGGTTCTGGGACGACATCGCACTCAACAAGGCGACCGCATTCACCTACATCGGTGAACTGTGCCGCTATCTGCTCAACCAGCCGGCCAAGCCGACCGACAGCGACAACGCAGTTCGGCTGATGGTGGGTAACGGTCTGCGCCCGGAGATCTGGGCCGAGTTCACTGCGCGGTTCGGCATTCCCCGCGTCGCCGAGTTCTACGGTGCGAGCGAATGCAACATCGCGTTCGTCAACGCACTCAACGTGGACAAGACAGCAGGTATCTGCCCGTTGCCGCACGCCGTGGTGGAGTTCGACGAGAACACCGGAAAAGCGTTGCGGGGAGCCGACGGTCGACTGCGCAAGGTTTCCACGGGTCAGGTCGGGCTCCTGCTGTCCAAGGTCACCGACCGAGCACCTTTCGACGGCTACACCGACGAAGCGGCGAGCAACAGCAAGCTGGTACGCGGCGGATTCAAGGACGACGACACCTGGTGCGACACCGGAGACCTGGTGCGCAAGCAGGGATGGGGCCACGTCGCCTTCGTCGACCGCCTCGGTGACACCTTCCGGTGGAAGGGTGAGAACGTAGCCACCACGGAGGTCGAGGGCGCGCTGAGTTCGCACCCGGCCGTCGAGGAAGCAGTTGTCTACGGCGTCGAGATTCCGGGCACCGACGGTCGCGCGGGCATGGCAGCGGTCAAGCTGCGGGACGGCGGGAGTTTCGAGGGCACCGAAGTCGCGGCTCACCTCTACGGCAAGCTCCCCAACTACGCGGTCCCGCTGTTCATCCGCATCGTCGACTCACTCGAACACACCAGCACTTTCAAGTCGCGCAAGGTGGAATTGCGCAACGAAGGTTACGACGTCGGCGCCGACACTCTGCACGTTCTCGAAGGCCGCGAGGGTGGTTATGTGGACTCGTACGACGAATACGTCGGAAAGGTCGCGGCAGGCTCGGTACCCAAGGGCTAGACCGAGTTCCGTCATGCCAGTATGAGTGGCATGTCTTCACTCTCCGGTTCGACCGCGCAGCCAGGTCCGGCGCCCACCCTGTGTGGGCGTCCGGTCGCGGTCGACCGTGCATTGGTGATGGCGATCGTCAACCGCACTCCCGATTCCTTCTACGACCAGGGCGCGACGTTCTCGGACTCGGCAGCGATGGCTGCCGTCGATCGGGCCGTCGGCGAAGGCGCCGATCTGGTGGACATCGGGGGAGTGAAAGCCGGGCCCGGTGACCTCGTCGACGCCGACGAAGAGGTCAGGCGAGTCGTTCCGTTCGTCGCCGCGATCAGAGCCAAGTACCCCGAGTTGATCATCAGCGTCGACACCTGGCGAAGTGGCGTCGCACGGCTGGCACGCGACGAAGGTGCCGACCTGATCAACGACACGTGGGCCGGTGCGGATCCCGAACTCGTCGTGGTCGCCGCCGAGACGGGTGCCGGAATCGTCTGCTCGCACACCGGCGGCGCAGTGCCGCGCACGCGCCCCCACCGTGTCCGCTACGACGACGTCGTCGCAGATGTGGTCACCGAGGTGGTGTCGGCAGCAGAACGCGCCTCGGCGCTCGGAGTTCCGCGCGATGCGATTCTGATCGATCCCACCCACGATTTCGGTAAGAACACCTTCCACGGGCTCGAGTTGTTGCGGAAAGTGGACGTTCTTGTAAACACCGGGTGGCCAGTGCTGATGGCGCTGAGTAATAAGGACTTCATCGGGGAGACTCTTGGTGTGGAGCTTTCCGAGAGGTTGGAGGGAACATTGGCAGCGACAGCAATGGCCGCGGCGGGCGGCGCCCGGGTGTTCCGTGTTCACGAGGTGGCGTCCACCCGTCGTGTAGTCGACATGGTGGCCGCGATCCAGGGACGCCGCGCCCCCGTACGTACGGTTCGAGGTCTGGCATGAGTATCACCGGTGCGGGCCCGACCCGCGTATGGGCAGAAGCCAACAGTTGGGACCATCCGAGTTGGACGGTCGCCGAACTCGAACGGGCGAAGGGTGGCCGAACCGTCTCGGTGGTGGTGCCCGCGCTCAACGAAGAAGACACCGTTGCTGCGGTGGTCGACACCATTCATCCCTTGCTCGGGGGCTTGGTCGACGAATTGATCGTTCTCGATTCCGGTTCCACCGACCGTACTGCCGAGCGTGCGCGCGCGGCCGGAGCGACGGTGATCAGTCGTGAGAGCGCAGTTCCGTCCATCCCACCGACCGCGGGCAAAGGTGAGGTGCTCTGGCGTTCGGTCGCCGCAACGACGGGCGATCTGATCGCATTCGTCGATTCCGACCTCATCAATCCCGATCCGGCGTTCGTGCCCAAACTGCTGGGCCCGTTGCTCACGGTGGACGGCATCCATCTGGTGAAGGGTTACTACCGCCGCCCGCTGCGCGTGAGCGGCACGGAAGACGCCAATGGCGGCGGACGAGTCACGGAATTGGTTGCGCGGCCCATGTTGGCCGCGCTGCGGCCCGAACTCACGTCGGTACTGCAACCACTCGGCGGTGAATACGCCGGCACCCGTGAGTTGCTCTCGGCTGTCCCGTTCGCCCCCGGCTACGGCGTCGAGATCGGCTTGCTGCTCGACACGTACGACACGTTGGGGCTGGCGGCGATCGGTCAGGTCAATCTCGGTGTGCGCAAGCATCGCAACCGGCCGCTCGCCGATCTCGGCGTGATGAGTCGGCAGATCATCGGAACGATGCTCAGACGGTGCGGGATCGAGGATTCGGGGGCGGGGTTGACCCAATTCCTGGTCGACGGTGATTCTTTCGTGCCCGAGACCACGGAGGTATCGCTGCTCGATCGACCCCCGATGAATTCGATAGTGCGCACCGCGGGGGTCTGACCGCTCACACTCGGGTATGGGAGTATCGGTCCATGATGACGATCCTCCTGTACCTGATTGTCATGGCACTGGTCGGCGCGATGATCTTCCTCGCCGCCAGTGCTGTGTTCGGGCGCTCGGAAGAGCTGCCGCCGCTGCCTCCTGGCACGACGGCGACCGTACTCCCGGCAGAGGACGTCACCGGTGCGGATGTCGACGCTCTGCGTTTTCAGCAGGTGCTGCGCGGCTACAAGGCGAGTGAAGTGGATTGGGCCCTGCATCGCCTCGGGTTGGAAATCGATTCTCTGCGTGCACAACTGGGCCGTGACGAGCGGTCTGAGGTCCTGGTGAAGGCGGATGCTCCGGCCAAGGCTGAAGCATCGCAGGAGGCGCCTGAGACCGAATCCGAATCGAAGGATTCCCAGGGCTGATGACAGACGGACTGGTTCGGTGCGGCTGGGTGGTCGAGACGCCCGGTGACACGCTGTACCGCGACTATCACGACGAGGAGTGGGGGCGTCCGCTGCACGGGCGCGACGAACTGTTCGAGCGGCTCGCCCTCGAAGCATTCCAATCGGGACTGTCGTGGATCACGATTCTGCGTAAACGCGAGGCGTTCCGCGAAGCCTTCGACGGGTTCGATCCGGACAAGGTCGCAGCGTACGGAGTTGCGGACGTGGAGAGACTGCTCTCCGATGCCGCGATCGTCCGCAATCGCGCGAAGATCGAGGCGACGATTTCCAACGCCCGAGTGCTCGTGAATTCACCCGATCTGGACCTCGATTCGTTACTCTGGTCGTTCTCGCCGCCTCGACGCACCAGAAGACTGACATCAATTGCAGAGGTTCCGGCGGTCACTCCCGAGTCGACTGCCATGGCCAAGGAACTCAAGCGGCGCGGGTTCAAGTTTGTGGGTCCTACCACGGCTTATGCGCTCATGCAGGCTACCGGAATGGTCGACGATCACGTGGCTGATTGCTGGGTTCCGGCGCAGGTGTGACGGTCGACTGAACACCCCTAAATGTGACTCAGATTCCCGGTTCCCGCATCCATAGGGAACAATGGAGGGTACGAGCCTCGCTGATTGTTGGCGGGGCGCACCGTTAGTCGAGGCGCAGAGCAATGCAGCGCAGATCTGGAGGGAGCAGAGGATGGCGGCCATGAAGCCCCGGACCGGGGACGGTCCCCTCGAAGCAACCAAAGAGGGACGAGGAATCGTCATGCGGGTTCCACTCGAGGGTGGCGGACGCCTCGTCGTCGAGCTGACCCCGGATGAAGCTGCAGCGCTCGGTGTGGAACTCACGAACGTCACCAGCTAGTCGGGTCCAGGTTGTAGCAGTACGAACAACAGCACGTGATTGCACGCAGGCTCCGTATCCGATTCGGTACGGGGCCTGAAGTGTGTGCGCACCACCGGTAGCCGAAAGGACGGATCAATGCTTGCCACCGTGATCGATCTCCTGTCCTGCCCGCAGTGTGCTGCCGAGTTGGAATTGGTGGACGGCGCCGTCGAGTGCGACCGCGGACATCGATTCGACGTCGCTCGCCAGGGCTACGTGAGCCTGATCAGTGGCGGTGCCACGAAGTTCACCGGCGACAGTGCCGAGATGATCGCCGCGCGTGCACGGTTGCTCGGCGCCGGCCACTTCGGTCCGCTGATGGATGCCGTCTCGCGGGCCTGCGTGACGACGGCAGGGTCGGAACCGGCGCGGATTGTCGAAATCGGTGCAGGCACAGGACAATACCTCGCACACGTCGTGGATTCGCTTGCCGATTCTCGGGCGATAGCCTTGGACGTGTCCAAATTTGCGGCACGGCGAGCAGCGAAGGTCCACGAAAGGATCGGCTCGATCGTCGCGGACGTCTGGCAACCACTGCCGATTCGGGACGGAGCGCTCTCTCACGTGCTCTGTGTGTTCGCACCACGCAACGGTCCGCAGTCCCATCGAGTTCTCGCCGATGACGGCGTTCTGGTGGTCTTGACGCCCACCGACAGGCATCTGCGTGAACTGATCGACATTCTCGCAATGGTCAAGGTCGACGATCGCAAGGTGGAACGTCTCGAATCGTCGATGGCCGGCTATTTCGAGCGCGTGAGTAGCGACGAGGTCGAGTTCACGATGTCGCTCTCGCACCAGGATGTTCTCGACCTGGTGGGGATGGGACCGTCGGCGAGACACCTGACGCCCGCCGATCTGGCTGCCGCCGTGGCGAAACTGCCGCAGCCGAGCACCGTCACCGCGTCGGCGACGGTCTCGACCTATCGCAAGATCTGATGCGGATCAGCGTCTCGTGACGGCGTCCGCGTAGACCTCGAGCGTCTGCTTGGCTATTTCGGCCCAGGAGAACTCGTCGATCGCACGGATTCTGCCTGCACGACCCATCGCGTCTGCGCCTTCTCGGTCGGCGACAACGGCATTGACGGTGGCCGCGAGTGACTCCTCGAATGCGTTCGGCTCGTAGGCGTTGTAGTGCACGAGTCGTCCGGTCACGCCGTCGGCGACCACCTCGGGGATGCCGCCGACATCGGAAGCGACCACGGCGGTCTCGCACGCCATGGCTTCGAGATTGACGATCCCGAGGGGCTCGTAGACCGAAGGGCAGACGAATACCGTTGCTGCCGAGAGTATTTCCCTGATCTGCTCCGTGGGTAGCATTTCGCGCACCCAGAAGACATTGCCCCGGTGCCTGGCGAGTTCGGCCACCGCCTTCTCGGTCTCGGCGGCGATCTCCGGTGTATCGGGCGCACCGGCGCACAGCACGAGTTGAATCTCCGGATCGAAGTGGTGTGCTGCTGCGACGAGGTGCCCGACGCCCTTTTGTCTCGTGATCCGCCCGACAAAGGCCACGACGGGTTTCGCCGGGTCGACGCCGATCGACGCGAGTGCGGACTGCGCTCCCGGTGCCGCTCCACCGGGATGCCAAACCTCGGTGTCGATTCCGTTGCGTACGACGTGCACGCGACTCGGATCGACAGCGGGGTACGCGTCGAGGACGTCGAGTCGCATACCGGAACTGACGGCGATGATCGCGTCTGCGTGCTCGACGGCGTTGCGTTCGGACCACGACGAGATCCGATAGCCACCACCTAGCTGTTCGGCCTTCCACGGGCGTCTGGGCTCGAGTGAGTGGGCAGTGAGGATGTGCGGTACGTCGTAGAGCGCCGAGGCGAGATGCCCGGCCAGTCCGGTGTACCAGGTGTGGGAGTGGACGATGTCGACGCCGGCTGCGGCATCCGCCATCCGCAGTTCGGTGGAGAGCGTCGTCAAGGCGGGGTTGGATCCGGCGAGAGCGGGGTCGGGTGAGTGGACGATCGCGCCTTCGCGCGGGGCGCCCATGCAGTGCACGTCGACCTCGCACAACCGCTTCATCTGAGCGACAAGCTCGGTTACGTGTACTCCTGCGCCGCCGTAGATCTCCGGCGGGTATTCCTTGGTCATCATCGCGACTCGCACGCGCTAAACCTAACCGCCCGTGGTCGATCCGGCTACCGATCGAACGTAACCCCGTCCGCCCGGAGGGGACACGATCGGACCTCTCGGACTGCTTCGCTAGCGGGAGTTCACCAGTGCGGATAGGTTAGCGGTGTGAGAAGCCAGCCGCATGTGCTTGGAATCGTGCTCGCCGGGGGCGAGGGCAAACGCTTGTATCCGCTGACCGCGGACAGAGCGAAGCCCGCAGTGCCCTTCGGAGGTGCATATCGACTTATCGACTTCGTGTTGAGCAACCTTGTCAACGCGGGATATCTGCGTATTTGTGTGTTGACGCAATACAAGTCACATTCACTCGACCGCCACATTTCGCAGACGTGGCGATTGTCCGGGTTCGCGGGTGAGTACATCACTCCGGTCCCGGCCCAGCAGCGGCTCGGGCCGCGCTGGTACACCGGCAGCGCCGACGCAATCCTGCAGTCGCTCAATCTCGTTTACGACGAGGACCCCGAGTACATCGTGGTGTTCGGTGCCGACCACGTGTACCGGATGGATCCGGAACAGATGGTGCAACACCACATCGAATCCGGGGCAGGGGTGACGGTCGCCGGTATTCGTGTACCGCGAAGCGAGGCTTTTGCTTTCGGCTGCATCGACAGCGACGAGTCCGGACGCATCACCCAGTTCCTCGAGAAGCCCGCCCATCCTCCCGGGACACCGGACGACCCCAATTCGACGTTCGCGTCCATGGGTAACTATGTGTTCACCACCAAGGTGCTCGTGGACGCCATCCGCGCCGATTCGGAGAACTCCGATTCCGATCACGACATGGGCGGCGACATCATTCCCGCCTTGGTCGCTGCGGGTGAGGCGTCGGTCTACGACTTCAAGGACAACGTCGTTCCCGGTGCCACCGATCGCGACCGTGGTTACTGGCGTGACGTCGGTACTCTCGACGCCTTCTACGACGCTCACATGGACCTCGTGTCGGTGCACCCGATCTTCAACCTCTACAACCGCCGCTGGCCCATCCGCGGCGCCACCGAGAATCTCGCGCCCGCCAAGTTCGTGAAGGGCGGACTCGCACAGGAATCGGTGGTCGGTGCGGGGTCGATCCTCTCTGCCGCGACCGTGCGCAATTCGGTGCTCAGTTCAAACGTCATGATCGAAGACGGCGCGACGGTCGAGGGCAGTGTGCTGATGCCGGGTGTGCGCATCGGCAAGGGCGCCGTCGTGCGGCGCGCCATCCTCGACAAGAACGTCGTCGTCGGTGACGGCGAAATCATCGGTGTCGACCTCGAACGTGACCGCGAACGATTCGCCGTCAGTCAGGGCGGCGTCGTCGCCATCGGTAAGGGCGTCTGGATCTAGAGCTTGCTCGCGCAGAGGAGGCCGTCGCCGAGGGGGAGCAGGACTCGAATGAGTCGCTCGTCCTCGGTTACGGCCTTTGCCGCTTCTCGGACCGCGACAGTTGTCGCGTCGCGGGCGGAGCTGTCGGCAACGCGGCCGTCGGCGAGGGCGTTGTGCAGAACGATGACACCGCCGGAGCGCAGCAACCGGACACCTTCGCGGACGTAATGCGGGTGGTCGATTGCGGCGCAGTCGACGAAGACCAGGTCGTAGCCACCGTCGGCGAGACGGGGAAGGACGTCGAGAGCCCGTCCGTTGATCAGGCGAGTGCGTGCCGGAGCGATGCCGCTTTCGCGAAAGGTCAGCTTGGCTGCCCGCTGATGTTCGGGTTCGCTGTCGATCGTGGTCAGAACGCCGTCGTCACGCATTCCGTGCAGAAGCCACAGGCTGCTCACGCCGGCTCCGGTACCCACCTCGACGGCCGTCTTCGCGTCGAGCATTCTCGCGAACATGGCGAGAGTCGCGCCGACGGCAGGCGTCACCGGATGGGCTCCGAGATCCAGCGCTCGATCTCGCGCCGCGGTCAAAATCTCGTCCTCGGAAACTACGTCCTCGACGTGGCGGAGTATCTGTTCGGCGTGGGTCACGCTCATGAGGTTATCGGGCGGTTCGGATTGTCGCTGCAAGGCGCGCAGTCACCAGGATTCTCAGGAATCCCTCAGGCTCCTCATATGGCGTGCACACCGCGATGAGAAAAGGTGTATACATCGCCGGATCGAAGATCGCACGGCGGTATCGATTTCTACCAAGTTGGTCTTTCGCAGCTCGGTGATCGGGAACAAATCACAGCATCGGCTGGTTCTCCCGAATATCGCGCATCACGTGATTCGGACAACGCGGTGATCGAACTACGCGATCCCGAGCAGGAGGATCAACTTATTTACCAGGTCAACGACGAGCCTCGCCCTCGAGAGTCGGAAGTTTTGACGACGGAATCGGCTGTGGATTCCGAATTGATCGGCACAGCTGTGTTCGATGCAACTGGTGAGAAGTCCTCCATGCCGTCTTGGGACGAACTCGTGCGTCAACATGGTGACCGGGTGTACCGCCTGGCTTACCGGTTGTCAGGCGATGCCCAGGACGCCGAGGACTTGACGCAGGACACCTTCATTCGGGTGTTCCGCTCGCTCTCCGATTATCAGCCCGGAACGTTCGAGGGCTGGCTGCACCGCATCACGACAAATCTGTTCCTCGACATGGTTCGCCGACGCAACCGCATCCGTATGGAAGCACTGCCCGAGGACTACGACCGTGTTCCCTCACCCGGCCCGGACCCCGAGCAGATCTACCACGACGCGCGCCTCGACGCAGGTCTGCAGGCCGCGCTCGACTCACTCGCACCTGAATTTCGCGCTGCTGTCGTGCTCTGTGACATCGAAGGTCTGTCATACGAGGAAATCGGTGCCACACTGGGAGTGAAGCTCGGAACGGTTCGTAGCCGTATCCATCGTGGGCGACAGGCGATTCGTGATCATCTGGCAGCGCAGCGCGCAGCCGAATCCGAACTCGTCGGTTTCTGACGGTCGGGTTCGAGCTACAGAGCGGGACGTGGTCAATCACCTGGAGGGACGAATGACGGAGGCGCGGGCACATCGCCAGTTCGGTTCGACCGAACATCTGGCCAGCGAGGCAATCGCTGCCTACGTCGACGGGGAACTCCGAATGCAGGCCTACTTGCGGGCCTCGCATCACATCTCGATCTGCGCCGAGTGCGCTGCGGCCGTCGATGCTCAGCAGCAGGCACGTGGTGCACTGCGTCGAAGCGGCGAGATGACGATGCCGTTGTCCCTGGTGGGACTTCTCAGTCAGATTCCCTCGTGCAACAGTCCGAGTACCGGACCAAATTCGGAAAACGCCGACAGTTCCGTCGGTAATCAGCCTGTGGGCTTCTCCACCATCAGCAAGCGGTTGTCCCGTCGCTGGCGCAAATGACGCCGCGCGCCTGCTTCCCGGCGCGGATCAGTGATACTGGACGACGTGACTGACGGAAAAAGGGGGCACTCCGGAGTGAGCTCGGATTCTTCGGCAAACGGTTCGGTGGATCGACCGGCAGATGCGCCGGTACTCGACCCCCGCCCGGTGTACCGACCTCAGATCGATCCGGCCTCGCGCCAGGTGTTCGGTCGGCCGAGCGGAGTCGAGGGCTCGTTCACTCCGGTTGCCACGCGATCGACCCCGTCGTCCGACGTCGTGATCGGGACTCCGGACCCGGTTCTGGCCGAAGCGTTCGGTCGACCCGCAGACGCAACCGCGTCGATCGGTCGCGATCCCGAGGCGTCGGCCGACAGCACTCCCGACGAAGAACCGCCGAGCGATCCGTGGCGCGATCCTGAATCCGCGGTCTCACTGGGAAATCCAGCAGCGTCCGAGGCGCCGGTGCAGTTGCCTCCCGCCCAGAAACTCGATGTGCGTGAGTTGTTGTTCGGTCGCAAGGTCGCCCCTTCGGCACTGGCCGCGCTTGCAGGCATGGCGTTGGTCATCGCGCTCGTCGGCGGGTTACTCGCCACGGTCATCACTGCCGATCGCAGTTCGCTCACCAGCTCACGTGTCACGCTCGTTCAATCCGGCGGCGGCGAACAGCCGGAGTCGCAGGTGGCGAAGGTCGCCGACGCGGTGCTGCCTTCCGTGGTGTCGATTCAGGTCGCCGTCGGTGACCAGGGAAGTACCGGATCCGGTGTTGTCATCTCGGGTGAGGGATACATCGTCACCAACAACCACGTGATCTCCTCGGCCGTACCGCCGGCACAAGACGCGAAGATCCAGGTGATCTTCTCCGACGGAACCAAGACCGACGCCCAGATCGTCGGCCGCGACGTCAAGACAGACCTCGCGGTGCTCAAAGTCTCGGCCAACAATCTGACGGTCGCCCAGCTCGGAAAATCCGAAGACGTCCAGGTAGGCGACGACGTCGTCGCCGTCGGCTCACCGCTCGGGTTGAGCAAGACCGTCACTCGCGGAATCGTCAGTGCGTTGAACCGGCCGCTGCGGTTGTCGGGTGAAGGCACCGACACCAACGCCGTCATCGACGCCGTTCAGACCGACGCGGCGATCAACCACGGCAACTCCGGCGGTGCGCTCGTCGACGACGAAGCCCGCGTCATCGGCATCAACACCGCAATGCTCAGCGAGTCCGGTGGTTCGGTCGGGCTCGGCTTCGCGATTCCGATCGACACGGTCACCGAGGTGGCGCAGACCATCATCCGCGACGGCAAGGTTCATCATCCCGACATCGGCGTGAATGCCCGTACCGCGGTCAACGACGCGACCAGCGGCGCTGCCGTGGCCAACGTCCGCGATGGCAGCCCAGCGCAACGTGCGGGGATCGTCGAGGGTGACGTCATCGTCAAGGTCGGTGACCGCCCGGTCACCAGTGCCGACGAATTGGTGGTTGCCGTCAACGCGACGACTGTCGATCAGCCGGTCAACGTCCAGTTGATCCGCGACGGACGGCAGGTCGACATTTCGGTCACGCCGGTGTCCGACTGATCGGACCCTGCGATCTTCCTGTGAGGTTGATCCGGACATGCGCGCACCGAGCGAGCACACAGTAGGCTGACCCTGTGTTTGGCAACATCGGTTGGGGCGAGTTCATGATCCTCCTCGTAGCGGCTCTGGTCATCTTGGGACCTGAGCGGCTTCCTGGTGCGGTCTCCTGGGTCACGAAATCCCTGAGGCAGGTGCGCGAATATGCTTCGGGCGCTTCCAATCAGCTCAAGGAAGAACTGGGCACCGATTTCGAGGATCTGCGTAAACCACTCGCAGATCTGAACAAGCTGCGCGGGATGACGCCGCGCGCCGTGATCACCCAACACCTTCTCGACGGCGACGACTCCATCTTCACGGGCAACTTCGACAAGAAGCCGCAGAGCGGAGTGCAGGAGCCGAAGACGCTGTCGAAGGACAAGCCACTCACCGCGGGCGAACGTCCTCCTGTGGACTTCGACGCAACCTAGATTCGACATACGAAAGGGCGCCTGTCACCGATCGGTGACAGGCGCCCTTTCGTATGAGGGGGTTCTACAGGTTGCGAACCGTATTGATACCGAGCGACATCCCGGCCAGCCCACGCTGACGGACAGCCAACTTGTCGGCGATGTCCTTGAGTGCGATCGCTGCAGGTGAATCGGGAGCGCTGAGAACGATCGGCGTCCCGGCGTCGCCTGCCTCGCGGACGGACGGATCCAGCGGAATCTGTCCGAGAAGCGGAACCTTGGCTCCGACGGCCTTCGTGAGGCGATCGGAGACGGTCTGCCCGCCGCCTTCACCGAAGACGTCCATGCGGGTGCCGTCGGGAAGTTCGAGCCACGACATGTTCTCGACGACGCCGGCGACGCGCTGACGGGTCTGCAGGGCGATGGCGCCGGCGCGCTCGGCGACCTCGGCGGCAGCCTGCTGCGGTGTGGTGACGACGAGGATCTCCGCACTCGGGATGAGCTGAGCCACCGAGATTGCGATGTCACCGGTGCCGGGCGGCAGATCGAGCAGCAGCACGTCCAGATCGCCCCAGAACACGTCGGCGAGGAACTGCTGGAGCGCGCGGTGCAGCATGGGGCCGCGCCAGACGACGGGAGTGTTGCCCTGGGTGAACTGCGCGATGGAGATCATCTTCACGTCGTGTGCGACGGGCGGCATGATCATCCGCTCGACCTGAGTCGGCTTGGCGTCGGTACCGAGCATGCGGGGGATGGAGTGACCGTAGATATCCGCGTCGAGGACACCGACGGACAATCCGCGAGCTGCCATGGCTGCCGCGAGATTGACTGTCACACTGGACTTTCCGACGCCACCCTTGCCGGAGGCCACGGCGTAGACGCGGGTGAGTGAACCCGGCTGGGCGAACGGGATGACGGGCTCGGCGGAATCGCCGCGAAGCGACTTGCGGAGCTCGGTTCGCTGAGCGTCGTCCATGACGTCGAGTTCGACGCGGATCGCGCCGACACCGGCGACGTCGGCGACGGCCTTGGTGACGCGTTCGGTGATCTCGGTGCGCATCGGGCAACCGGCGGTCGTGAGATAGATGCCGATGTCGACGCTGTTGTCACTGGAGAGAGTGATCCCCTTGACCATCCCCAGTTCGGTGATGGGTTTGCGGATCTCTGGGTCCAGAACTCGCGCGAGCGCGGAGCGAACGTCGGACTCGGTCAGTACAGACATGACTCCATGGTAAGTCCAGGTAGGTCAGTGGATGCGCGGCAGGTCCGATGCGGCGGGCACGATGCCGGTGGAGTACCCGAGCGACCAGGCCAGAACGTTGGCGACGTAGGCGGCCGAGTTGTTGTAGCGGTGGATCGCGGAGGCAACCTGGGTGACGTCCTGCATGTCGAGTCCACCGTCGCACAGGTACTTGCCGGTGGTCAGTGCGGAGTCGAAAAGGTTCTGGGGGTCGGCGATTCCGTCACCGTTGCCGTCGCCGGCGTACTGGTTCCAGGTGGACGGAATGAACTGCATGGGGCCGACGGCGCGGTCGTAGACGGTGTCGCCGTCGAGGGCGCCGCCGTCGGTGTCCATGATGACGGCCTGGCCGGGCAGGCTGCCGTTGAGCGGCAGGCCGATCACGGGCTTGTAGAGGTTGTCGTTCGCGTCGGCGTCCTTGCCGTCGTTCGCGTGGCCCGATTCGACGCGACCGATTCCGGCGAGGAGTGTCCAGTGCATGTTGCAGTTGGGCTTCTCGACGGCGAGGATTCGCTCGGCGTTCTGGTACGCGGCGACGCTCACGCTCGGGATTCCGAGTGCGCCCTCGGCCATGGAGGCGGGGAGCGGGGGAGTCGCCTGCACGGGAGCCAACGGTGCGGGCTCCGGCGCGGGGGCGGGTGCCGGTTCGGCGATCGCTTCGACGGCGGGCAGAATCTGGGCTTGCGGTTCCTGCGTGGCTTGCGCGGCAGTGTCCACCGTTTCTGCGGAGCTGGTGTTGAAGAACGGAACCTTGGGAGCGGCGCCGGCCGTGTTGGCTGCGGTGACGAGTCCGATAGGGATGAGTCCGGTGAGCGCGATGACCGAATTTCGACGGATGTGCGAATCTGTCTTCTTGCTGTGCCGACCCACTGTGTATGCCTCCTGAACCTCCGCGAGGAGGTTTTCCGTTCAACTGACGGAGTCGAGGCTACCTGATTTGTTGCGTTTCCGTTATTCAACCGTGATCTAGAAGGGCAGTTTGGGGCATATGCACTGTTCTTTCGTGATTTTTCGGTTACAGAGCGGGCATGCCGGGCAGGCCCGGGAAGAACGGAACGAATGCCGGCGCAGGCGCCGGGGCGGGCTCCGGCGCGGGAGCCGGGGAGGGTGCCGGAGCTGGCTCAGGCGCGGGCGCGGCGGGCGGCGAAGATTCCGCGGGGGCTGCGTCGGTGGTGACGGGTGCCGTGGCGGCCACTGCCATGCCCGGGACGGTGCACGGCAGAAGGATGCCGTCCTGCAAGGCGTCCAGTGCTGCGGGGTCCGGAAGGATCACACACATGTCGTCGGGCCAGCGCCATCCCTCGGCCGTCAGAATCGGCCAGACGAGACCCCGTGAGGTGAGGACGGGGAGCGGGATGATCGGACCGGGAGCTGCGTTCCGGGCGGCGTCCGGTCCCGGAGTGGGGCTGGTCGGCATGACTCCAGGTGGGATCAGTGCCTGGATTTCGGGTGAGAGCGCCGGCATGTCCGGCAGACCCGGGAAGAGGGGGGTCGTGGTCGGGGTCGGCGTCGTCGAAGCTGATTCCTTGTCGCCGGCCGCCGGATCGGTAGCGGCAGCCGCGGCGAGTACGGCCGAAGCGGCGGAGTCCGCCGAGGCGGCGGCGTTGATCGCGGAGCTGCCGGTGTTGATGCCCGAGGTGTACGGCAGCTGACCGGAAGGGATGACACCGTTCTTGTAGGCCGTCGACCACATGATCACGTTCGCTGCGTAAGCGGCCGAGTTGTTGTATCGCAGAACAGCTTTGGTCTCCTGGGCGACATCGCGCAGGTTGAGTCCGCCGCTGCAGAGGTACTTCGCTGCCGAGAGCGCCGCGTCGAAGACGTTGTTGGGGTCCTTGATTCCGTCCCCGTTGCCGTCGCTGGCATATCCGGCCCAGGTGGCCGGAATGAACTGCATCGGCCCGACGGCGCGGTCGTGAGTGGGGTCGCCGTCGATCGCGCCCTTGTCGGTGTCCCGAATGACTTCGTTGCCTGCCAGCCGTCCGTCGAGGACGGGGCCGAGGATCGGGGTGACCGTCGTACCCACCGAGGTCGTCTTGCCGCCGTTGGCGTGACCGGATTCGATGCGTCCGATGCCGGCCAGGAGATGCCAGGGGATGCCGCAACCCGGCGCGTCGGTCATCATCACCAGTTCGGCGGAGCGGTACGCGTTCAGAACGATCTCGGGGATGCCCAGGGAGGTGAGGACGACGGCCGCGGCGTTGGGCGCTGCCGGAGCGCCGGCGACCGTATCGCTGGGCGGGGCCGATCTTTGCGTTCGGACCGTGCGGGGCGTCGGGAGGAAGTCGACAGAGTCCGGCTGCGCAGCGGAGGCGGAGCCTGCGAGGGCGATGGGGACCTGCGACCCACCGGACGGTGCGCTTCCGGCCGTGAGGGCCGCTGGACCTGTTACGACAAGCAGTCCCCCCACCAGTGTGGATGCTGCAATCATTCCGCGTACTCGCACGATTCCCCTTTGCTGGCGCTCCCGCTCCGGAGTACCCACCGTGATATCCATATTGCTGTGACTTACGTTACATATCGGTCACGGTGCGTGCAGCAAAACTCAGCGAACGCTCAGCTAGTTGTGACTTTGTTTCGCAGTATTCGAGTCACGGTGCTTCTTCTTCGGGGTCGGTTCGCCGTCGGCAGCAAGGATCGACTTGATCTCTTCGAGCTCGCGCCGCAGGTAGTCGCGGGTGGCGACCTCGCCGACGGCAATACGCAGAGCTGCGAGTTCACGGGCGAGGAATTCGGTATCCGCCTTGGTTTGCTCGGCGCGCGAGCGGTCCTCCTCGAGCGAGACCCGGTCGCGATTCTCCTGACGGTTCTGTGCCAGCAGGATCAGCGGCGCCGCGTAGGCGGCCTGGGTGGAGAAGGCCAGGTTCAGAAGAATGAACGGGTACGGGTCCCACTGCAGAGCCACCGCGAACACGTTGATCAGGATCCAGACGATCACGATGATCGTCTGGATCGCGAGATAACGCCCGGTACCGAGGAAGCGGGCGATGCGTTCACTGACGCGTCCGACAGCTTCGACGTCGAAATCGAGATTGAACCGGCGGCTTCCGCGAGGCGTTTCCAGTCGTTGCCGTGCGGTCGTGCTCGACGCCCGTTCGCTCATCGGAGTAGTTCCTCGTCGTCGGAGTAATCCTCGCGCCAGTCTTCCGGCAGGAGGTGATCGAGCACGTCGTCGACCGTCACGGCCCCGATCAGGTGATTCTCGTCGTCCACGACCGGCCCGCACACCAAGTTGTAGGTAGCGAAATATCGGGTGACCGACGCCAACGAGTCATCCGGAGCCAACCTGGGCATATCGGTGTCGAGTATTCCGCCGACCAGGCTGGCGGGAGGCTCGCGGAGAAGCTTCTGCAAGTGGACGCATCCGAGGTACCGCCCGGTCGGAGTCGCGGTCGGCGGACGTACGACGAAGACCATGCTCGACAGCGCCGGGGTCACGTCGTAGTTGCGGGCGCGGGCAAGGGCCTCGGCGACGGTCGTCGAGGCCGTCAGTACTACCGGTTCGGGCGTCATCAGACCACCGGCAGTGTCCGGGGAGTGCTCGAGCAGGCGTCGAACAGGTTCGGAATCCTGAGGGTCCATCAACTGCAGCAGTGATTCGGCTTCGGTCTCGGGCAGCTCGCCCAACAGGTCGGCGGCGTCGTCGGGATCCATGGCCTCGAGAAGATCGGCGGCACGTTCGACTTCCAAGTGCATCAGCAGATCGGTCTGGTCGTCCGCCGGCAGTTCCTGGACGACGTCGGCAAGGCGTTCGTCGTCGAGGGCCACGGCCAGTTCGTGACGGCGCTTCTCCGGCAGTTCGCGCATGGCGTTGGCCACATCGGCGGGTCGCATGCCTTCGTACTGCAGAAGGAGGTGAGCGACGCCCTGACCGGGGAGTGAGAGATCGCTCTGCGTGAGGCCCGCGACGTGCTGCCAGTCGACGATGTGAATCGCCGCGCGTCGACCGAGGCGTCCACGATGGCCGCGAACCGCGACCTTCGAGACGACCCAGTCGCGGGTTCGAGTCGATTCGATCCCGAGGTCGACCACAATCGTGTCGACGCCGTGAAGCTCCTCGAGTTCCGGGTCGTCCACGCGCACATGCGAATCGAGTACCTGCGCCAGAGCGAGCACTTCGCCCGGGCGCTGGTTGAAACGCCGCAGACTGACGTTGCCCGTGGTGAGGGTGACCGCACTCGGTTCGATGGCCGTCACGCGGAGCATCGGAACGAAAATACGTTTGCGCGTGAACATTTCGATCACCAGACCGAGAACGCGGGGTTGCTGGCGTCCGATACGGACCGTGATGACGACGTCGCGCACACGACCGATCGATTCGCCGTCCGGGCCGAGTACAACCAGGCCGGCAAGCCTGGCTGCAAATACCTTGCCTGCTGCTGCCATGATTGCAAGGCTAATTCGTCCAGCGTCAAAATCTGCAACGGCGCCACCGAAAATCGAGAAGGGCAGTCCGCAATGACTTCACGCAACCGTTCCCGTCGATCGGTATTGGCAGTTCCCGGCAGCAGCCGGAAGATGATCGACAAGGCGAAGGGATTGCCCGCCGACGAGATCTTTCTCGACCTCGAAGATGCGGTGGCGCCGCTGGCGAAGCAAGCGGCCAGGGAGTCGATCGGCGACGCGTTGGCCGAGGACGGGTGGGGCAAACAGGTCAAGGTCGTCCGGGTCAACGACTGGACCACCGAATGGACGTATGCCGACGTCGTGGAGGTGGTCGGCCGCGCCGGAGCGCATCTGGACGCCATATTGCTGCCCAAGGTGCCCGACGCGAGCCACGTCCAGGCGCTCGATTTGTTGTTGACGCAGGTCGAGAAGGCCAACGGTCTCGAGGTCGGCAAGATCGGAATCGAACCTCAGATCGAGAACGCGATCGGATTGACCAACATCGACGCGATCGCCACCGCGAGCCCTCGCGTCGAGGCGCTCGTGTTCGGCCCGGCGGATTTCATGGCGAGCCTGAACATGCGAACTCTGGTCGTCGGCGAGCAACCGGACGGCTACGACCGCGGTGACGCGTATCACCACATTCTGATGACCATCTTGATGGCCGCGCGTGCGCATGGCGTCCAGGCGATCGACGGTCCGTACCTGCAGATCCGTGACGTCGACGCTTTCACTCGTTCGGCGGCGCGAACGGCAGCGCTCGGCTTCGACGGTAAGTGGGTTCTGCATCCCACGCAGATCGAGGCAGCCAACGAGGTGTTCAGTCCGCGCCAATCCGATTACGACCGTGCGGAACTCATCTTGGACGCGTACGCATTCCACACCTCGGCCGCCGGGGGAGGACGGGGCGCCGTCATGCTCGGCGACGAGATGATCGACGAGGCGAGTCGCAAAATGGCGCTGGTGATTTCGGCCAAGGGGCGTGCTGCGGGGATGACGCGTACGTCGGAATTCACCCCACCCGAACACGCCTGACGCTCGCATAGCCGAACGAATCAGGTCTGTAAAGGGCACAATAGGGGTAGATGTACTTGCGTCGTCCGCGTGGATGACGTGCCCGAAAAGAGGAGCGCAGCCAGCCATGTCCAATCCGCTCGGTCAATCGTCGAATGGGTCGCGCCGTGGAGCGTTGCCGACACCGCCTTCGGGATGGCCCATCGGGTCGTACCCCACCTACGCCGAGGCGCAGCGCGCAGTCGACTACCTCTCCGACCAGGAATTCCCGGTTCAGGACGTCACGATCGTCGGCGTGAACCTGATGCAGGTCGAGCGAGTTCTCGGTCGGTTGACCTGGGCCAAGGTGATCGGCGGCGGCATCGTGTCCGGCGCCTGGCTCGGCGTCTTCTTCGGCCTGGTGCTCGGGATCGTCACCGGTGGGTTCCTCGCGCCGTTGATCGCGGGCATCGTGGGCGGCATCATCTTCGGCGTCATCTCGACGACCATTCCGTATGCCGCGACGCGTGGGCAGCGGGACTTCGCCTCGACGATGCAGTTGGTCGCCGGACGATACGACGTTCTGTGTGAGCCCAAGACGGCGGAGTCGGCGCGCGACCTACTTGCCAAGCTCGCCATCTGACATTCTTGCTCGGGCTGCCAATTCGTGTGATCTCGGTTACTTTGTGTACACGCGGGCGAGGTGACACTCACTTCCCCGTGACCGTTTGCCGGACAAGGAAATAGGTCCCTTCTCCGGCAGAAGTGCCGATGTGTGGTGCGTCGGCCAGCCGTAACGACTGCGCCGTCTCGCCGCCCGAGGAGGACGGCTGTGCAGAACAAGAGATTGCGGGCGGGGCAGAAGAAGAAATTGCGGGTGGGGCTGCTCGGCGCGGCGACATTGTTGTTGGCGCCCTTGCTCACTGCGTGTGGATCGGACAACGAGGACGGGGTGGTGCTGTCCTTCTACACCGCCGCGGACGGCGCCGAGCAGTATGCAGAGGCCGCCGCCAACTGTTCGGCGGCGTCGAACGGCGCGTACCGGGTCGAGCAGAAAACTCTGCCCAAGGGTGCTGACGATCAGCGGCTTCAGTTGGCGCGGCGGCTGACCGGCAACGACAAGTCACTCGACCTGATGACGCTCGACGTGGTGTGGACCGCCGAATTCGCCGAAGCCGGTTGGGCATTGCCGCTTCCTGACGACGTGGCGGCCGAGGTGAGCAACGGGACTCTCGAGGGGCCGCTGGAGTCGGCGAAGTGGCAGGACCAGCTCTACGCGGCGCCATTGAACACCAACACCCAATTGCTCTGGTATCGCAAGGATTTGATGCCGGACGGGCAACCACCCCAAACCTGGGATCAGATGATCGACATCTCCGAAGTACTGGCCGCGGAGGGGCGCCCCAGCTGGATCGGTGTGCAGGGCAAGCAGTACGAAGGACTGATGGTCTGGTTCAACACCCTTCTCGCCAGTGCGGGAGGTTCGGTGGTCGGGCCGGACGGAACCACGGTGACAGTCGCCGACGGTGATGCTGCCCAGCAGGCGCTGACCGTCATGAAGCGTGTGGCTACCGCGAAGGGTGCGGACCCCTCGATCTCGCAGGGGGACGAAGCGTCGTCACGCCTGGGTATGGAGAGCGGCAAATCTGCCTTCCAAGTCAACTGGCCGTTCGTGCTGCCGGGCATCCTGGAGAACGCCGAGAAGGGCGATCTTCCCTACATCGACGACAAGGGAAACGTCACCAGCCAGAACACCGGAAATACGGTTCTCACGGTAAACGGTGAACGGAATTTCCTTGCCGCTCCTTATCCTTCGGTCATCGAGGGCAAACCGGCGGAAGTCACGATCGGTGGCTTCAACGTCGCGGTGGCAAAGACCAGTCAGCATCCGGATCTCGCTTTCGAGGCACTCACCTGCCTGCGTAACGAGGAGAATCAGCGCAACAATGCAGTCGCCGGTGGTGTCCCGCCGACACTCGAGAGCCTCTACGACGACCCGGCGTTCCAGGAGGCGTACCCGGCGTGGCGTGAGGTTCGCGACAGCCTGGACACCGCCTCGGTCCGCCCCGTTTCTCCTGCCTATCAGAGTATTTCGACGCTCATCACTGCCACGCTGAACCCTGTGGGAAACATCGATCCGGAATCGACCGTGAACGATCTTGCCGAGCAGGTACGTAAGGCAGTCAATTCCGAGGGGCTGATTCCGTGACGATCGACAGCGAAAATTCGGGAGCTGCACCAACAGTCGCGACGCCTTCGCCGGAGCCGAAGCACTCCGCGAAGTCGAAGATGTCGGACGGAAAGGCCGCCGAGCGTCGACTCGGCCTGTGGCTGGTGGCCCCGGCCGCGATTCTCATGATCGCGGTGACCGCATATCCGGTGGTCTACGCCGTCTGGCTGAGTTTGCAGCGCTACGACCTACGCTTCCCGGATCAACGAAAGTTCGTCTGGTTCGACAACTACGTGTCGGTGCTGACCGACGGATACTGGTGGCAAGCGTTCGCGGTGACGACGTCCATCACCGTCGTCTCAGTCGTCATCGAGTTCGTTCTCGGACTGACCATCGCGCTGGTGATGCACAGAACGATCGTGGGTAAAGGCCTCGTCCGCACCGTTGTGCTCATCCCGTACGGCATTGTCACCGTCGCCGCGGCCTACAGCTGGTACTACGCGTGGACGCCGGGCACCGGCTACCTCGCCAATCTCCTGCCCGACGGCAGTGCGCCGCTCACCGACCAGATCCCGTCGCTCGCGATCATCGTCCTTGCCGAGGTGTGGAAGACGACGCCGTTCATGGCGCTGCTCCTGCTCGCCGGTTTGGCGTTGGTTCCGGACGACCTCCTCAAGGCGGCACAGGTGGACGGCGCCGGCGCGTGGACTCGCTTGGTGCGCATCATCCTTCCGCTGATGAAACCCGCTATCCTCGTCGCGCTGCTGTTCCGCACACTCGACGCGTTCCGCATCTTCGACAACATCTACGTGCTGACGAAGGGAGCGAACGACACCGGATCGGTGTCGATCCTGGGGTACGACAACCTGTTCAAGGCATTCAACCTGGGCATCGGATCGGCGATCAGTGTGCTGATCTTCGTGTGTGTGGCGTTGATCGCCTTCGTCTTCATCAAACTCTTCGGTGCCTCGGCTCCCGGATCCGATACGGAAGGACGCTGACATGACCGTGACTCCCAGACTCAAGATCAGCTGGTCCGTCGTCAACCTTCTGGTCTTGTTGTACGCGTTGGTTCCCGTCCTGTGGATTGCCAGCCTGTCCTTCAAGCCTGCCGGAACCATCAAGGACGGCAAGTTCATTCCGGAGAAGTGGACGCTGGACAACTACCGAGGAATCTTCGACACCAGCGCCTTCACCAGTGCCCTGATCAACTCCATCGGCATCGGACTCATCTCGACGGTCATCGCCGTGGTGATCGGGACCATGGCGGCGTACGCCATTGCACGCCTGGATTTTCCGGGCAAGAAACTGTTGGTGGGTGTCGCCCTGTTGATCGCGATGTTCCCGCAGATTTCGTTGGTGAGCCCGCTCTTCGACATCGAACGACGACTCGGACTCTTCGACACCTGGGCCGGGCTCATCCTGCCGTACATCACCTTTGCGTTGCCGTTGGCGATCTACACGCTCTCGGCGTTCTTCAAGGAGATTCCGTGGGAACTCGAGAAGGCGGCGCAGATGGACGGCGCGACGCCGGGTCAGGCGTTCCGGAAGGTGGTGGCTCCACTTGCCGCTCCCGGCATCGTCACTGCCGGCATCTTGGTTTTCATCTTCTGCTGGAACGATCTGTTGTTCGCGATCTCGTTGACGTCGACCGAACGCTCCATCACCGCCCCTGCAGCCATCGCGAACTTCACCGGCGCTTCACAATTCGAGGAGCCCACCGGGTCGATCGCCGCGGCCGCCATGGTCATCACCATTCCGATCATCATCTTTGTTCTGTTCTTCCAACGTCGTATCGTGGCCGGGCTTACTTCCGGCGCAGTGAAGGGATAAACCTGTGGCCGAGATCGTGCTGGACAAGGTGACCAAGCTGTACCCGGACGGAGCCAAGGCGGTCAGTGATGTCGACATCACCATCGCCGACGGAGAATTCATCATTCTCGTGGGCCCGTCCGGTTGTGGAAAATCCACGACGCTCAACATGATTGCCGGGCTCGAAGACATTTCGACCGGCGAGCTGAGGATTGCTGGTGAACGCGTCAACGAACGCGCCCCCAAGGATCGCGACATCGCGATGGTGTTCCAGTCGTATGCGCTGTATCCGCATATGACGGTGCGCCAGAACATCGCGTTCCCTTTGACACTGGCGAAGATGTCCAAGGACGAGATCAACGCCAAGGTCGACGACGCGGCGCGGGTGCTCGACCTCACCCAGCATCTCGATCGCAAACCGGCGAACCTGTCGGGTGGTCAGCGTCAGCGTGTCGCGATGGGACGCGCCATCGTGCGCAGCCCCAAGGCGTTTCTCATGGACGAGCCGCTCTCGAACCTGGACGCCAAACTGCGTGTGCAGATGAGGACGGAAATCGCCCGTCTGCAGCAGCGACTCGGTACGACAACGATCTACGTGACCCATGACCAGACCGAGGCGATGACACTCGGCGATCGGGTGGTCGTGCTTCGCGGCGGAATCGTGCAACAGATCGGTGCGCCGCAGGAGCTTTACGATCGTCCGAACAATCTGTTCGTGGCGGGGTTCATCGGATCCCCGTCCATGAACTTCTTCCCCGGACAGTTGACGGCCGACGGAGTCAGCACGCCGATCGGCGATGTTCGACTGCCCGCGGCGGCGCAGTCGAAGATCTCGGGCAGCGGCTCGGGGAAGGACGTGGTGGTCGGAATCAGGCCGGAGCATTTCGAGGACGTGGCGCTGGTCGATGCAGTGCAGAAGCCGCACGGCGGGACGTTCACCGTCGACGTCGACGTGCTGGAATCGATGGGTTCCGACAAGTACGCGTATTTCCTCGCCGGCGGCCCCGCCGTCAATTCTCGTGAACTCGAGGAACTCGCCGCCGATTCGGGAACCGCCGTCGCTGGTGGCGGCCAGCTGGTCGCCAGGCTCTCGTCCGAGTCCACGGTGGCGCAGGGCAGGTCGATCGATCTGTGGTTCGATCCCGCCAAGATCGCGGTGTTCGACGGCGGTACGGGAGCCAATCTGCTGCTGTGAACCTCTACCCGGGCAAGGTGACCGAATACGTCGTGCCCCAGGGGAGCGGTACCTGTTCGGGGCCAGGTGCGACGTCGGCCGGCTCGGGCAGGGGGATCAACCGGCCGAACTGTTCGTGATGGGTGGAGGCCGGGGCAGCTTGTGCTGTCCCGGCCACCACGGCGATCGGCGCCGCTGCCAGGGCGCCGGCGACGGCAAATCGAGTGGCGATGCGGCGCTTGCTTGCTCGGGTCGAGATCATGAGCACTCCTGCGTGGTGTCGAGGTTCGGTGAATGCTGTGCCATTCACGGTATTGCGGGTTGATTGTGAAATCTCGTGTGCGAAGCTCATTCACAGGGAACTGGGATGGGCGGCACAGGAGGACAGATGAACGGATCCTCGGTACGAACCGAGCACCTGCCCGGCGGCCCGGACCTCGAACGGATACTGCGCGAACACGCCTACCGCGGTGCGTACCTGCAGCTGACGGTGCGCGGCGCTCTGGTGCTGTTCATCGCCCTGACACTGATCTTCGTCCCGCCGATGAACGACGCGGGATGGTGTTTCGCGATTCTGGGCGCGTATGCGCTCTGGTCGGCAGCCGTGGCGCTGTGGATCCGCAAGGGCGGCACCGGCCCGGTGACGATGATCTGGCTCGGATTGTTCGTCGACCTCGCCGTTCTCGCAACTCTGACATTGCTGACCGGTCTCGCAGCCGAGCAGAGTTGGACCGCCGACATCTTGAGCAACGGGCTCTTCGTCATACCGGTCCTGGCGTGTACTCAGCTTCGGACGGACGTGTGTGTCGGCGTCGTTGGCTGCACGATCGGTGTGTTCTTCGTTTCCAGTTGGGCAACGATGACTTCGAATTCCGAGCCGTGGCCGTCGATCCTGTTGAGCACCATGGCCTTGGTCGGGGTGGGTGCGGGTGCAATCGGACTGACCCGGATTCAACGATCACGTGTGTTGACCATCGGGCACCTCGTCGGGCATCGCACGAGCCTTCTGGCCGAGCTCATGGGGTTGGAGCAGCGTGAGCGCACAGAACTGTCCGAGCAATTGCACGACGGGGCGCTCCAGTACGTTCTCGCGGCGCGGATGGATCTCGACGAATTGGCAGGCAGTGCGGAGCCCGTCGCGTTGGCGCGAGCGGGGAAAGCGCTCGGTGAAGCAACAACGCTGCTGAGATCGTCCGTCTCGGAACTGCATCCCACAGTTCTCGTTCACGTGGGCCTTGCCCGCGCGATCGGGGACCTCGCGCGCTCGGCACATGGACGCGGCGGAGTAGTGGTCGACGTCGACACTTCAGGCTGGAAAGACGATCTACGCACGTCCGCGGACGACGTCCTGTTCGGCGCCGCTCGAGAGCTTCTGGGCAACGTCGTCAAACATGCCGGCGCGCACAATGTTCGGATCGAGCTTGCACGGCTGGACCACCGTGCGGTGCTCGTGGTCTCGGACGACGGCCGGGGGATCAGCGCTGATCGGATTGCCGAACGACGAGCCGCCGGTCACATCGGACTGCTCTCACACGAACTGCGTGTGGTTGCCGCGGGTGGGTCGTTCTCGGTCGGACCGGGTGAAGAGTCCGGAACTCTCGCGCGAGTCGAGATACCGTTCCAGATCGCCGCTGCCACCGACCGTGATCGTTGAGGAGTTGTCGATGGCTGCACTGATCACCGATCGCGAGCTCAACCTGGCGACTCTGGCGAGGCAGTTCCTGCTTCGACGCGCCGAGGTAAGCGCGTTGGATGCGATCGAGCACCTGGCAGGACTGCAGGCCCAGGCGCCGAATCCACCCTACCTGGCACTGTGGGCGCGGCTGAAGAACTTTGCGGCAGAAGACCTCTCCACCCTTGTCGAGAATCGCCAGGTGGTGCGGCTGGTTGCCATGCGGGGCACGGTCTTTGCTCTCTCGGCCGCCGATGCGGGTCCCTTCCGGGCCACGGTGCAGACGATCATGGAACGCGATCTCCACACCAACAGCACTCAGCGTGCGGCGCTCACCGGTTTGGATCTCGAGGCGCTGGCGCAGGCGGGACGCGAACTGGTAGCGGACGGGCCGCTCACCCAGATGCAGATGAGACCGATACTGGCAGAGCGCTTTCCCGGCCACGCGGCCGAGGGCCTGGCGCACGGCGTTCGAGGGCTTCTGCCGATGGTCCAGGTCCCACCGCGAGGTCTGTGGGGACGATCCGGAGCACCGGCACTGACGACCTTGGAGAATTGGCTTGGCACAGAAGTGAGTTCATCTCCCGATACCGACGCGTTGGTGCTGCGCTATCTGGCTGCGTTCGGGCCCGCGAGTGTGAAAGATGCGCAAGCGTGGTCAGGGCTTACGAGACTCACCGAGGTCTTCGAGAGGCTACGCCCCGGCTTGATCACCTTTGTCAACGAGAATGGGACCGAGGTATTCGATCTACCGGACGCGCCACGACCGACCTCCGGAACACCGCCGGTCAGAATCCTTGCTCCGTTCGACAACATCCTGCTCTCGCATGCCGACCGCTCGCGAATCATGGACGAGCAGTACCGAACTCGTGTCTTCACCGTCAACGGCATCATCAAGCCCGCCATCCTGGTGCGAGGAAAGGTGGTGGGATTCGCGACGGTGACGCCCGACAAGGAGACGGTCGAGTTGGGTGCGACTCTGTTTGCGCAGCAAGCGAAGACTGCGCTCGCGGCCATCGAGAAAGAAGCGCGTTCGTTGCTGAAGTTCATGCACCCGAATATCGTGAACCGCGAAGTGCGGTTCGCTGTCGCTACGTAGCGGGCTTGTGCTTTCGTGGTGCCCGATCGCGCAGTTCGGCCACGATCTCGTCATTCCACATGTGACGCCGCACCAGTCGGTACCGCTCCCGGGCGATCCACAAGTACGCCTCGGCGTCGGTGTGCTCGGGCAACATGTCGGCGCCCCGCAGCATCCGCACGACGGGGAGAAACTCCTCGCCGAACCAGCGTCGGGCGACCGTGTCTCGGCCGAGGAACTCGCCCTTCTCCTGCATGAGCCGAAAACCCCACGCCTCCACACACTCACTGAGTTCGGCGTACTCCCACGGGTCGGTGACCTGGACGGCTTCGCGTTGTGAACCCTGCAGCGGAACGCGGGTGAGGAAGAGTCGGCGATGGTCCTTGATGAGCAGATCGGCGCGCTGAGTGATGCCTTCCGGCGAGATACGAGTGATGATCTCGGTGACGTACGCGTCGATAGTCTTCTGGTGCATCGCACATGCAATGGACACTCGGTGGTGCCCGTCGATCACGAAGTGCATGGAGCCGACGCGATACAACTGAACAGGTGGCACCGATTCGCCGCGTCGTTGCGCCACCGCAAGTCGCTCCCAACGAGCGCGCGAGTGAGTGGACGTCGGACGGAAGTACCTGTCGAAATCACCTGTGCGGTCGACACTTCCGACTATCGATTCGATGGTGACGACCTGCAGACCCAGAGACTTCTCGCCGACCTTGCCGAGAGCTGCGACAACTTCGTCGAACGGCAGAATCGCGTTGACGTCGTCCGGTTCGCGTCGTAGCCAACTGACCAGACGTGCAACGTCGGCACGTCGACGCTGACGAGCGAAGTCGTTTTCCGCGTCGGCTGTGGGAAATCCGGTGTCACGAGCCATGTCGGCGCCTCACGATCGTCGGCGGAGTACCTGGGGAAATCTCCATCAGCGTGAAGCCGACGGTATTGAGCACGATAGTCCGGCCTACTTCCAGATCGAGAGGTGTTCGCCCGTGCGGGTGGATGTGTCCGTGGATCATGACTGTCGGATCGAGGGTGCGGATCAAGGAGGTGAAGCATTCGAACCCACGATGTGGCCGATCCTCGGCGTCGCCGACACCGCGGGCAGGGCTGTGTGTGAGCAGCACATCGACGCCCGCCCGACCGCCGGGAAGCCGCGATTGCCAGGCATTTCGCCAGGTGAGCGAGCGGGCGCGTCGACTCTGCCGGCGCTCGGTCCACTGATTGGGGCCCGTGTTGTATCGGATGGAACCGCCGAGGCCGGCGATCCGCAGACCGGCGACGGTAACGATGCGTCCGTCGGCGTTGACCGCGCCGGTCGGCCCGGGCCACTGCGCCGGCATCCCGGCCCGCATCCAACCCGATCTCTTGTTCGAATATCCGGACAGATCGACGTCGTGGTTCCCGGGAACGAACACGCAGGGCGCATTCAGTTGATCGGACAGGTACTCCAGATACGCAAACGGCAGATCGCCTGCGCCGAGGATCACGTCGACTTCGAGTGAACGAACCTGACTGCTCCACAGGAATTCGACGGTCTCGTCGCTGACAGCGAGAACGGAGACCATTTCGACGACGCTACCGCCACCGCGAGGTATCTGCGCTGCGAACCTTGCGGGCACGGTGTTTAGATGGACGAGTGTCAGACAGCGTCGTATCTTCCGTCCGGGCCCACCTCGTCAGCAGTATCGAGGGGCCGGACCCCACCGCGGCCTCAGTGACGTTCCTCGGGGTCGAACCGCTGGACGTGCTGCGTTTCGAGTCGCCCGACGGCCTGGTTCGCTACGCCACGCTGGGGTGCTCACGTCATCCGATGGGCGACCCCAACGAGCTGGTCGCAGACCCCACACGCGGTCCTCGCGCCGAGTTGGTGCTCACCCTGCGCGGTGGCACGGGTGTTGCGTCAGGTGTGGCCAGGACGCTCGCGGTGCTGGCTGCGGCGCCGTCCGTCGAAGGGGTCGTGCTGCTCGAAGACGCACTGCTGGACCTGGGCGAGCCGCTGTGGAAGGACACCGCGTTCACGGCCGTGCTTCTCGGTGAGAGCGGGATCGCCGACCTGACGCTGCCGGAGCCGTTCGATCCGGTTCGCTTCCTCGGCGTGGTCCCCCTGACCGGTACCGAAGCCGCCTGGGTGCGCCTGCGCGGCGCGGCGGCACTGAGGGACGCGTGGACCGAGGCGGGGATCGACATTCGCGATCCGCACCGTTCGGCCGCCTCGCTGTAGGGTTCCGGCTGCCCCTGTGGTTCCGGCTGCCCTGGCGCTTTGTCGGTCAGATCATTCGGCGTGCACGAGTATGTCTGCCAGGTTCTCGAGACTCACCCGAACCGTCCGTGAAAATGCTTTCGTGACGATCGGGTCGGCCATCTTGCCGAATACGCCTCCAAGTCCGCTTTCGCTGTCGAGTCGGTAGGTGACCCGAGTCCCGTCACCGACTTCTTCGCAGGTCGTGGTCTGCGAGAAGCTGACCGGACTTTCGACGGACGTCGATTTCGACGATCTCGGTGGGTCGTACTCGGTGAATTCGGATGTCCACTCGAGGCGCTTGCCAAGGATTCTCGAGACACCGCGCCAACGGCTTCCAACACCCATCGGGCCGTCGGTCATCTGTGTGCACTCGACCATCGAATTCTCCCAGTTGGGCCAGTTCTCGGCGACGGCGATGTACTCCCAGACGTCCTTGGGTGGCAACGCGATCTCTACGGATTGCTCGACTGTAGGCATGGTTGCTCCTCCACTTCTCTTTGGATCTGAATTTGCTTGTCGCAAAATGGATTTCGGGAACGGAATGAAAATGCGTACCCATATCCATTGTCCGCCTGCGACGGTGGCAAGTACAGGGAGTCAGGGTGAGCGATTCACAGCCAGTTGTTGCGGCGGAAGAGAAAGAACAAGCCGACACACACCGACGCGATGAGGAACAGGATGGACTGATAGCCGTACTTGTACCCGAGTTCCGGCATGTTCTCGAAGTTCATTCCGTAGATACCGGCAACGCCGGTTGGCACGGCGGCGATAGCGACCCACGCCGAGATCTTGCGCATGTCGGTGTTCTGCTGCACCGCGATCTTCGCGAGTGCGGCATCGACCAGAGAACTCAACACCTCGTCGTATTCCGAGATTCGTTCGGCCACGATCGTGTGGTGATCTCGTACGTCACGGAAGTATCGCCGGATCTCCTTCGGGACGAGGCCGCCCGCGGGCTGAGTGAGTTGGAGCAGTGGCAATCCGAGTGGAGTGACCGAGCGTCGTAGTTCGACGATTTCACGTTTGAGTAGGTAGATATGCTCGACGGCAACGGTGTTCCGCGGGTTGAACACCAACTCTTCCATGCTGTCGACGTCCTGTTCGACCAGCTGAATGACGGAGAGATAGCTGTCGACGACGTGGTCGGTGATCGCGTGCAGCACCGCGAACGGTCCCATGGCGAGACGCTCGGCATTCTGTTCGAGCGACTTGCGCACGCTTGCCAGTTCGGAGTGATCCCCGTGCCGGACGGTCACCACGAAGTCGGGACCGACGAACACCATGATCTCGCCGGTTTCGACGATCTCGCTCGCCGTCGCCACGGATTCGTGCGGTACGTAGACGACCGTGCGCAGCACCAGGAACATGACGTCGTCGTAGCGTTCGAGTTTCGGGCGCTCGTGTGCATGGACGGCATCCTCGACCATCAGCTCGTGGAGTCCGAAAGTTGCTGCGACATCTTGCATCTGGCCTTCGTCGGGTGCATGCATGCCCACCCAGACGAATGCGTTGTCGCGACTACGGACCTCGGCCAACGCGGCGCGGTGCGTGTACTTGCCCGGCAACCGCACGCCGTCCACGTAGACCGCGCAGTCGACGATCGCGCGGGCTGCCGGGACGGGGATCTTGGGTGCATCCGCTTGCGTCGATTTGCCGTTCGACCAATTCGGCAGTGACGGCATGGTTGGCACGCTCGCTCCTTCTCGGTCTGTAGTGCAGTGAACCTGTGATGCAGTAACGGCACTACAGCGACACCTGATCGAATTGCGCTGCCGCTGCGGCGTAATCGTACGTCAGCTTCCGGCTCGCCTACCGGAGCGCGATGAAGTTGCCGATTGCTGACACACTGGAACAGTGCGAATAGACCTTCACACCCACTCCAACGCATCGGACGGCACCGATACCCCGGCTGCCCTCATGCGCGCCGCAGCCGACGCCGGACTCGACGTCGTCGCCATCACCGATCACGACACGACTTCGGGCTGGGCCGAGGCGGCGCAGGCCTTGCCGAGCGGGGTCAGCCTGGTTCGCGGGATGGAGATGTCGTGTGAGGGGCGAGGTGAACGTGGTTGGCCGGTGGCCGTTCATCTGCTGGCATACCTCTTCGATCCGACGCACCCCGAATTCGCAAAAGAACGTGAGCGACTGCGCGCCGAACGCGTCGAACGTATCCGGGTGATGACGACGATGATGGCTCGTGACGGTCTGCCCGTCGATCCCGATCAGATCCTGGCCGACGCCGGTCCGTCTGTCGGACGCCCGCACGTCGCAGCGGCCTTGATGCGAGCGGGAGTGGTGTCGAGCATCAGCGAGGCCTTCTCCGACCTGTTGTCCAGTCGCGGGCGATACGACGTTCCCAAGTACGACACTCCGCTCGAGTACGCCGTCGAACTGGTGGCAGCAGCCGGGGGAGTGACCGTCCTTGCGCATGGACGGGCGCGTTCGCGCGGCGGATTGCTTGCGCTCGACCACATCCGTGATCTGGCCGAGCTGGGTCTCGGGGGTCTCGAAGTCGATCACCCGGACCATCGCAGCGACGATCGCGAGGTCCTGCGCCGCCTGGCCGTCGACCTCGGTCTGGCAGTCACCGGATCCTCGGACTACCACGGGGAGAACAAGACGATCGGACTCGGCGACGAGCTCACGGACGAGGCGGAGTTCGACAAACTCGTCTCGGCTGCCACCGGCGTGGAGGTACTTGGGCGCTGATGCTCGACACCACGCTCTACCTCACCGTGTTCATCACGCTGTTCGTGATCATGGACCCGCCCGGAGTCATCCCGGTGTTCCTGTCACTGGTCGGCCGCAAGAGCCGTGAAGATCGCAATCGAGCGGCATGGCAGGCCCCCGCCGTCTCCCTTGCGGTCATCTCGGTCTTCGCCGTCGGCGGTCAGGCGATTCTCAACTACCTCCACATCGGTATTCCGGCATTGCAAGGCGCCGGCGGACTACTCCTGCTTCTCATCGCTCTCGAACTGCTGACCGGAAAGGCCTCGAACCGTCCGCAGGGAGCCGACGACGTCAACGTCGCACTCGTTCCTTTGGGCACGCCGATGATGGCTGGTCCCGGTGCGATTGCGGCCGTCATCGTCTTTGTCGCCCAGGCCGACGGTGAAGCGGCGTCGTATCTGGCGATCGCGTTGGCGATTTTGTCCATCCACCTCGTGCTGTTCGTGGTCCTGCGCTTCTCGACGGCACTGATCCGGATACTGGGCGAGGGTGGCATCAGTCTGCTGGCGCGCATCGCCGGTCTATTGCTCGCCGCCATCGCGGTTCAACTCATTGCGGAATCAGTCCGCGGATTCGTCGCGGGAGCGTAAGAGATGACATACGACGACAGGTACGACCGGAACGACAGGTACGAGGACGACTACCAGTACCAGGACTATCAGGACTATCAGTACGAAGACGACTACGACTACGACTATCCCGCCGACAAACGGCAATGGCTGCTGGTCCGCGCTCTACGCGCCCTGAGTGGCACCGTGGCGGCCGGAATCGTGGTCTTGACACTCGTGATCATCGGTTCGGCTTATCTGGGCGGCAACCGCGGATTCCCGGGACCGGGAACAACGTCGATCGCCGCGCACATTGCGGCCTCGGTGGTTGCTTTGGCCGCGCAGATCTGGTGCGACCGCAGGCGGGGTATCGCGGCGGTTGCCGGATCGGTGGTCGTGCTCGTGGTGGCGGGGCTGTTGTTGGTGACGCAGTGGTGGGGATGACTGGGTGGGGATGACACGGTGGGGATGACTGGGTGGGGATGACTGGGTGGGGATGACCGCTCAGGTTTGAGTGTGGTGAGGAATCCGACCGCTTGGAGGATTTGATTGTGATCCGACTCTGGTGGCAAACTGGAGTTACTTCGAGGCGGCGCCACAGCCCGGCCCCGAAGTGCAGGTTTCGTCAGAATTTCTCCCGAAACCTAGATTGCATGGATACGCCAGGGCTCACCCGCCCCACACCATGACGCTTCGGATGTATTGCGGCCCACTTTCTCGCGCACGCCGAATGCTCTTCTTCTCAGTAGTCGTTCGCGGAAGAAATGATCTCTGACCGTTGTGAACGTGGTTTCGCAGCGGTCCGAAGGATTACTTCCCAGTAACCCAGCCCCGCTTGAGGCTGGACTAATCAGGAGTGTCATCGTGTCCCTCGTGACTGAAGCCATCAACGTACCCAAGGTCGAGTTGACCGACGAAGAAATCTTTGCCGCTCACGTCGGTGGCAAGCTCTCGGTCGAGACCACCGCACCGCTCGATACGCAGCGGGCCCTCTCGATCGCCTACACGCCGGGTGTTGCTCAGGTGAGCCGCGCCATCGCTGCAGACGAAACCCTCGCCGATCGATACACGTGGACCAACCGACTCGTCGTCGTGGTCAGCGACGGCACCGCGGTTCTCGGGCTCGGCGACATCGGCCCTCGCGCATCGCTGCCCGTCATGGAGGGCAAGTCGGCACTGTTCAAGAACTTCGCCGGACTGAACTCCATTCCGCTGGTTCTCGACACCAAGGATCCCGACGAGATCGTCGAGACGCTCATCCGTCTGCGCCCGAGCTTCGGCGCGGTCAACCTCGAGGACATCTCGGCACCGCGCTGCTTCGAGATCGAGAAGCGCGTCATCGAAGCCCTCGACTGCCCCGTCATGCACGACGATCAGCACGGAACCGCCATCGTGGTCCTCGCTGCCCTCAAGGGCGCTGTCAAGGTCCAGAGCCGCGACATCACCACACTCAAGGTCGTCATCTCCGGCGCCGGCGCTGCGGGTGTTGCCTGCGCGAACATCCTGCTCGCCGCCGGAATCAGCGACGTCATCGTGCTGGACTCGAAGGGCATCATCTCGGGTGAGCGCAGCGACCTCAACGACGTGAAGGCAGAACTCGCAGCCCGCACCAATCCCCGCGACCTGCACGGTGGTGCCATCGAGGCACTCGAAGGTGCTGACGTGTTCCTGGGTGTCTCGGCGGGCAAGATCCCCGAGGAGCTCATCGCTTCGATGGCTCCCGAGTCGATCGTGTTCGCGCTTTCCAACCCGGACCCGGAGATTCACCCCGAAACCGCGTCGAAGTACGCGGCGATCGTGGCTACGGGTCGCAGTGATTTCCCGAACCAGATCAACAACGTTCTCGCCTTCCCCGGTGTGTTCAAGGGCGCGCTCGACGCCGGCGCCCGTCGCATCACCGAAGGTATGAAGCTCGCTGCCGCCGAGGCAATCCTGTCGGTGGTCGGCGACGAGTTGGCAGCGGACAAAATCGTCCCCAGCCCACTCGACCCTCGCGTGGCACCCGCAGTAGCGGAAGCCGTCGCGGCCGCAGCGCATGCTGAGGGCGTGACCAGCTAAGAGGGACTACGAAAGCCCCGATCGGAACCCGCACACAAGGTTCCGATCGGGGCTTTTTCGTGGGATTCTCGCGCTACAGACGAGCGAGGTCGGGTGTTCGACGCAGCCTGCCGGTGCCGGGAAACGATGCCTAGACCACCAGTGCCAGTAGGCCGTCCACGACGAGAGCCACTACCGCGACCAGGATTGCGCCGACGACAACTCGGTCGTACTTGTAGAGAGCGAGACCGTCGAAGATGTACCGGCCGAGACCGCCGAGGTTGACGTAGGCAGCGACCGTCGCTGTGGCAATCACCTGCAGTGTGGCGTTGCGGAGTCCGCCGAGAATCAATGGCAGCGCATTGGGTATCTCGACGCGGAAGAGTACTTGGAGTTCGGTCATACCCATCGCCCGCGCGGCCTCGACGACGCCCCGGTCGACGCTGGCGATTCCGGCGTACGTGCCGGCGAGGAGGGGGGGAATGCCGAGGATCACGAGCGCGAGAATCGGCGGCATCACCCCGAGTCCCATGAGAAGAACGAGAAACGTCAGCAAACCGAGTGTGGGTAACGACCGCAGTGCGTTGACCAGACTGACGACCACGATCTCACCGCGGCGTAGATGGCCGATGAGCAATCCGATGGGCACCGCGATCACGGCCGAAAGTGCCACGGCCAGAACGCTGTACCACAGGTGCTGGAGAATGCGTGTGCCGATTCCGGTGTCGCCGCTCCAATTTCCGGGATCGACGATGAAGTCCCAGGCTCCGGTGAAGATGCTCATACGGGTTCCCCCTCGGCTGACAGGACGGCGGGAACCTTCGAAGAGTTCGAGGTCGAGGTCCTGGTCCACGGGGTCAGGAATCGGCCGATCAGATACAGGATCAGATCGAGCGCCAGTGCCAGCACGACGATCGCGATGATGCCGGCAACGATCTGGTCCGGGTAGTCGCGGTCGTAACCCTGTTTGAACAGAACTCCCAGCCCGCCGATTCCGATCAGTGATCCGACCGACACCAGCGAAATATTGGTAACGGCAATAACTCTGATGTTCGCGATCATGACCGGCAGCGCCAACGGCAACTCGACCGTCAGGGCGCGTCGTAGTGGCGTGAATCCGACGGCGGTGGAGGCGTCGATGACGTTGTCCGGCACCGAGTCGAGTGCTTCGGGCACAGCCCGGATGAGCAGTGCCGTCGCATACACGCTGAGTGCGATCACCACGTTGAGCGGATCAAGGGTCTTGAGGCCGAACAACTGAGGAATCGTGACGAACAGCGCGAGCGACGGAATCGTGAACGCGATGCTCGCCAGGGTCAACGTGATTCGGCGCAGCCACCTGACGTTGCGGATCGCTGTACCGACCGGAACGGCAATCAGGAGACCGATCAGCAAGGGGAGCAGCGCCAGATACAGATGGGTCTTCGAGTAATCCACGACCGTCGAGAAATTGTCGATGAGCCAGCGCATGCCGCTACGCCCCGAATCCCTCGGTGAAGGCGACTCGGTTGCGTTCCTCGTCCTCGCGTCGACGCTGATCTGCCAATTTCGCGACGACTTCGGAACCGAGGATCCCGCCGATCACCGCGCCCTCTGCGTCGACGGCAACACCGATACCGGAAGGGGAAGAGATTGCCGCATCGAGTGCTTGGCGGAGATCGCCGCCGGGGGAGAACAACGAACCTCCGGCCGACGTCGACTGCGCAAGAGTGCGTCCCGAGCGCAGACCTTCGACGCCGGTCACGTCGATCCATCCCTGTGGACTTCCGTTGTCCGTGACCACGAGAACCCACTCGCCCAATTCGAGACGCAGAGCCTTCAATTCGTTCTCGACGGCCGTACGGACCGGGTGAAGTGGAACCTCGTCGGCAGCACGGAACGACAATCCCCGATAGCCGCGATCGCGTCCGACGAATCCGGCGACAAAATCCGTTGCCGGTGCGGCCAACACGTCGCGAGGCGCCGCCACCTGCTGAAGCCGTCCGCCGGGACCGAAGACGGCAATGTGATCACCGAGTTTGACTGCCTCGTCGATGTCGTGGGTGACAAAGACGATCGTCTTCTTCAGTTCGCTTTGCAGACGGAGCATTTCGGTCTGCAAATCCTCACGCACCACGGGATCGACGGCGCTGAAGGGCTCGTCCATCAACAGGATCGGCGGATCGGCTGCCAGCGCACGGGCTACTCCCACACGTTGCTGTTGCCCACCCGAGAGTTGCCCGGGATAGCGAGTGGCAAGTGAAATGTCCAGACCTACTCGTTCGAGAACACCCAACGCGGCTTTACGTGCGGCGCGGCGGGACTCACCACGCAGCACCGGAACCGTTGCGACGTTGTCGATCACGGTGCGGTGGGGAAGTAGGCCGGCATTCTGAATGACGTACCCGATGCCGAGACGCAGTTTCACCGCGTCGGTCTGGGCGATGTCACGACCGTCGACGAAGATCTTGCCCGACGTCGGTGTGATCATCCGGTTGATCATGCGCATCGACGTCGTCTTGCCGCACCCGGACGGCCCCACGAACACCGTGAACGACTCGGCCTCGATGGTGAGATCGAGACGGTCGACGGCGGTGGTGCCGTCCGGGTACTGCTTGGTGACAGCTTCGAAGGTGATCACGTGACTACGAGACCGGCTTGTCGAGGCCCTGCGCCGTCACCCACGCCTTGGCCGCCGCTGCCGGCTCCGTCTTGGTGTCGCCGGACACCTGGACGTTGAGAGCCAACAATTCTTCGGTGGTGAGCTTGGCGGACACCGCATCGAGGACCGTCTTCAGCTTGTCGGAAGACTTCGAGGCACGCAGCACCGGCACCACGTTCTGAGCCGGGAAATTGTTCTTCGGGTCTTCGAGAACCACGAAGTTGTTCGCCGGGATGGAGGCCGACGTCGTGAAGATGTTTGCTGCGGTGATGTCACCGGACGAGAGCGCCTTCACGGTTGCCGGTCCACCGCCGTCGGCGATCGGAACGAAGTTGGCAGCCGAGATGTCGAGCCCGTAATTGGACTTCAAACCGGGCAATCCGGCTGGACGTTCCTGGAACTCGGCCGGAGCACCGAACTTGACTTCGGCGGAATGCGGAGCCAGATCGGCAATCGTCTTCAGGTTCCACTTGTCGGCGGTTTCTTTCGTGACGACGACGGCGTCCTTGTCCTCGGCGGATGCAGGCGTCGCAATTGCCAATTCCGACCCGAGAGCTGCGGGAAGGGCGGCGAGGACGTCAGCGGAGCTGGTGGCCGTGCTGTCGGGATCCAAGTACTGCAGGAGATTTCCCGTGTAATCCGGAATTACGCTGATCGACCCGTCCTTGAGCGCCGGAATGTACGCCTCACGGCTGCCGACGTTGAACGACGTGGAGACATCGAACCCGTTGACACGCAGCGCTTCGGCGTAGATGTTGGCGATCGTCTCGGATTCGGTGAAGTTGGCGGAGCCGACGACGACCGCGTTGGGATCGCTGTTGGAGTCACCGTCACTGCTACCGCACGCTGTCAGTGCAGTGAGAGAGACGACAGTTGCCGCGGCTACGAGCCAACGGTTGGAACGAAATCGTGAGGTGCGCATGAGCGTCCTTCCGGTTTTTCGGGCGTCCCGTGTTTCGGGCGTCGGTGACCATCCCTTGTGGCGAAGCCACCTGGGTGACTTCGACGGCGCCGCCACCGAGTGGCAGCGTCAGGACTGGTTACCGCGCATCGCCCGACAAGTGTAACGATAGGTACCGACATGGCACGGTTTTCGATCCATGGGATTGGATGTGAGGATTTCGGTGAAGAGCACACGCACGAAGTATTCGACTGTTGTTGCAGCACTGACGGTCCTGCCGATTCTCAGCGGATGCGCAAACGGTGATTCGGTGGTAGAGGGCGCCGGAGCGGAGTCTCGCGAGCAGATCGTGGTGGCTGCTGACGCATCAGTGGAGAGTTCGGTGTTGGCCGAAGTGTATTCGACGGTGCTCTCCTCGTCCGGTCTGTCGGCTCGCGTCGAATCGGTGGGTGGTGGCCGAAACCAATCACTCGAGGCTCTGGACGCAGCGCGAGTCACGCTGGTACCCGAGTTCACCGGTGCGCTGCTCGATCACTACGACCCGTCATCCCCGGCCCGCAAGGCCGACGACGTCTTCGAAGCCTTGAGTCGCTCTCTGCCGGAGGGTCTTTCGGTCTCCGACTATGCGATGGCCGAAGACCGTGCGGTCGTTGCACTCGACACCGCATACGCACAGTCGTTGGGAGCGAAGACGATAGAGGCCTTTGCCCCTTCGTGTGCCGCGGCAACGCCCCTCGTCTCCGCGAGATTCGTCGAGGACGGGGCAGTGGAACAGTTGGCCGAGGGTGCCGAGTGTGTCTTCGCCGGGGTCGATCTGGTAACTCCGGTCGACGTGCCCGGTGCACAAGTATTCGGAACCACGACGCTGTCAGCGCTGGCACAATCCGATGCCGTCACAGTGCTCGCTGATTCGAATCACGTTCTGGCTGCGCAGAACGTCGTTCCGCTTTTCCGAACGGGCGCACTGGGAGATTCGGCTGTCAAGGCGCTCAGCGTCGTCGCCGGTGAACTGTCCACCACAGACCTCGCCACGATGATCGAGCAGGTGCGGGCCGGCAACGCGTCAGCCTCGGAAGTCGCCCGCACCTGGTGGGACACCCGTCAGTGACATGGACGGAGTGGGACACCCGTCAGTGAGCGCTCGATCCCACCGCTGAACTCGAATCATCCTTGGCGCGAATCAGTTTCGAGGCGATGAAATGGCCGAGGTCGGCAACGGCGTCTGCTGCTTCCTTGACCAGTGACGCCTGGGCATGAGCCACGTGCCACAGTCGTGCGTACTCCACCAGGGATACATCGACGCCGGCAGTGGCGAGTTTGTCGGTGAACGTCATGATCTGCGGGTAGAGAACTTCCTCCGACCCGACGTGAATCCTGGTGGGTGGCAACCCGTCGAGCTTGCCGTGCATCGGTGCGTAGCCGGGATCGGTGCGATCGCCGCCGGCAAGGTAAGCGTCGGCGGCATCGAAGGACCACGCGGTGTTGACGACGAGGTCGGCCTTTTTGGTGGCACCTCGATCGCCCGGATCGACCCACGGTGAGATCAACGCAAGCGCGCCGGGGGTCACGCCGTGGCGCTCGATCAGACGCAGAGCGGTCGCGGCGGCCAAACCGCCACCGGCCGAATCGCCGGCGATGGCAACGCGGTCCTCCGAATAGTCGAACTCGGTGACCAACTGCATGAAAGCAGAGACCGCGTCGTCGAGCGCGGCGGGATACGGGTTCTCCGGCGCAAGTCGGTAGTCCAGCGTGAATACCGCACTCGACGACTCACGTGCGAGATGCGCTGCGAGAGAACGGTGTGTGGCCAGCGAACCCAGCGTGTATGCCCCGCCGTGCAGGTAGAGAACTGCAGTGGGGCGCTCGGTTGCGCCGACGGTGATCTTCTCCGCCGGTCGGCAAGCCAGCTCCAGCGGGCGCACGACGGCGCCCGCTGGGACCTGCTGTAGTGGTGCCCCGGCCTCGAGCAGCAGACGTTGAATCCGATACGGCAGTCTCGAGTTGAAAGCCAGACGGAAGTACGGCTTCAACAAGAACGCGACCACGGGCAGCGGAAGGGTGAACGTGCTCACCGGCAGGGCTCCTGACTTTGTATACGAACTGCGCTGTAGACGAACTCAGCTGGACTTGGGCATCATTCGACCGGCGACGATCGCGACGATGCGCTGGTAGCCCGATCCTACGAGGCGAACCCAGGCATCGAGTGCGATTGCGTCCATCCCGATGAGAACTCGCGGCTTGCTCTTGCGAACACCGTTGACGATCGTCTTGGCCGCGTCCTCCGGAGTGGTGCGCGCGAGCTTGCGGTCGAAGAACTCGGAGAAGACGGCAAGGTCTTCGCCCGGTCCTGCGGTGGCGTTGCGTGCGATGGCCGTCTTGATTCCGCCCGGGTGCACACAGGTCACCTTCACCGGATGCTTGGCGATCAGCATTTCCTGGCGAAGCGACTCGGTGAAGCCGCGAACGGCGAACTTGGCCGAGTTGTAGGCGCTCTGACCGGGCATCGACAGCAGACCGAAGAGGCTCGACACGTTCACGATGTGCCCGTCGCCGGAGGCGATGACGTGGGGGAGGAATGCCTTGGTGCCGTTGACAACTCCCCAGAAGTCGACGTCCATGACGCGTTCGAAGTCCTTGAACTCGGACTTCTCGAAGGTGCCGTGGTACGCGATTCCGGCGTTGTTGTAGATCTGGTTGACCTTGCCGAAATGGGCGACGACTGCGTCGGCGTACTCGAGAACCGCTTCGCGCTGGGTGACGTCGAGATGGTCTGACTTCACCTCGGCGCCGATGGCTTCCACCAGACGCGTTGTCTCGGCCAGACCGACGGTGTCCACGTCGGAGATCGCCAACTTGGCGCCCTGGCCGGCCAGGTTCAGTGCGAGAGCGCGACCGATGCCCGATCCTGCTCCGGTGATGACTACGACCTTGCCTGCAAAATCACTCATTGTGCTACTGCCTTCTCGTCGTCGAGGTCGATCTGTGAAGTGGTCGCGGTGCCGACGGCGCCGAGATCCGAGGTGGCGACGCTGCGGTATGCCGCGAGGTCGAAATGCTTGGTGGCATTGCGGAACTGGAAGGTGAAGCCCGGCCACAGGGTGGTGTTGTTTCCGTGCTTGTCCATGTACCAGCTGGCGCAACCGCCGTTGTTCCAGACGCTCTTGGACATAGCTGCCTGCAGGTCCTTGTTGTACTTGTCCTGCTTGTCCTTGCGCACCTCGATGGTGCCGATGTCGTACTTGTCGATGGTGGCGATCGCGTCGACCAGGTAATTGATCTGCGACTCGATCATGAAGACCATCGACGAATGTCCGAGGCCGGTGTTGGGTCCGACGAGGAAGAACATGTTGGGGAAGTTGGCAACTGCCGCGCCCTTGTACCCCTGCATGCCGGTCTCTTCGAAGACCTCGGCGAGCGAGCGCCCGTCCTTGCCGAAGATTCCCGCGAAGGTGGGGGAGTCGGTGACGTGGAAACCGGTCGCCACGACGATGGCATCGATCTCACGCGTGGTGCCGGTCTTCGAGACGATCCCGTTGGCGGTGACCTCCTCGATGCCTTCGGTCACCAGATCGACATTGTCCTGGGCGAGAGTGGGGAAGTAGTTGTTCGAGATCAGCATGCGCTTGCAGCCGATCTGGAAGTTGGGCATGACCTTCTTACGAAGATCCTTGTCCTTGATCTGAGCCTTCAGGTGACGCTCGGCGGCGAACTGCAGCGGCTTCATGAACACCGGCGCCTTGGCCAGGCCTACGACCTGCGTCTCTCGCATCCAGTAGATGCCGGTACGGCACAGTTTCTGGAAGCCGGGAAGGTACTTGAACGCGAGGTGCTCGATCTTGGTGTACTCGCGGTCTGCGCGGGGCAGGATCCACGGCGCCGTGCGCTGGTACACGTCGAGGTGTGAGACCTTCTTGCCGATGGCCGGCACGATCTGGATGGCGGAGGCGCCGGTTCCGATGACGGCCACGCGCTTGGCGGTCAGATCCGCGTCGTGGTTCCAGCGCGAGGAGTGGAAGATCTCGCCCTTGAATCCGTCGATGCCCTTGATGTCCGGAAGTGAAGGCTCACACAGTGCGCCGACGGCCGAGACGACGATCTTTGCGACGAATTCACCCTTGTTCGTGCTGACGTGCCACCGAGCAGACGCCTCGTCCCACCGGGCGGAGAGAACGTCGCAGTCGAAGATGTGCTTGTCGAGCACCTTGTGGCGGTTGGCCACCGACTGGATGTACTTGTAGATCTCGGGCTGAGTGGAGAAGGAGCGCGTCCACTCCGGATTGAGTGCAAAAGAGTACGAGTACAAATGCGACGGCACGTCACACGCGGCGCCCGGGTAGCTGTTGTCACGCCAGGTTCCGCCGACGTCGTTGCCGCGCTCGAGAACGACGTAGTCGGTGATGCCGGCCTGTGCCAGTTTGATCGCCGCACCGAGACCGGCGAAACCGCTGCCGATGATCAGTGTGCCGACGTGGCGAGTATCCGCGGCAGGTGCTGAGGTATCTGTAACTGGAAGACTCATGTAGGGAACGATATGCCTTTATTGAGTCACGGTCAATAGCTTATTGACGAATATTCAGTAGTCTATTGGCATGGACGCAGTGAAGCGAACGCGACTCGACCCTGCGCAACGCCGAGCGCAACTCATCGACCTCGGAGCGCGCATGCTGGCCGAACGGCCGCTCGAACAGATTTCCGTCGAGGACATCGCCGATCAGGCCGGTGTCTCGCGGGGGCTTCTGTTCCACTACTTCGCGTCGAAAAGCGAGTTCCACCTGGCCATCGTCCGACACAGCAGTGAACAGATGCTCCAACGCACCGAACCGAGTGAATCGGACGACCCGATGCTCACCCTCCGCTCGGTGCTGGCGTCGTACGTCGACTACGTGACCGAGAACCGCAATACCTACGTTTCACTGCTGCGGGGAACCGCCAGTGGAGATCCGCAGATGCGTGAGGTGTTCGAGCAGACCCGCGACATCATGGCCAAGAGAACCCTCGATCAGCTCCCGAAGATCGGCCTGACTCGAACGCCTCAGGTGGAGCTGGCCGTTCGCGGTTGGATCGCGTTCGTCGAGGAAGCCACCATCAGTTGGCTCCGTGCGCCGGCCATCACCCGCGAGGAACTGATCGACCTGACGGTTCAGTCGTTGCCTGCGTTGGCGCTGGCTGCCGTCGGCTTCGACGCCGGGCCGGATCTGGGTCTGCTGCAATCGAATTGACGTGAATGCAGAAAGGCCGGGGCCCACACTCCTTGCGGAATGTGGGGCCCGGCCTCGAGTAACGCTATGTCAGATCACTTGGTCGGCAGGAACGCCACTGCTCAGTTGGTCGGCAGGAACGCCTCGTCCAGAATCTCCTGCTGCTCCACCGCGTGCACCTTGCTCGATCCCGAAGAGGGAGCGGACATCGGACGACGCGAGATGCGCTTGATGCCGGTCAAGGTCTCCGGCAGAAGCTCCGGCAGTGCCAGTCCGAGGAACGGCCACGCGCCCTGGTTGGCGGGCTCTTCCTGGACCCAACGGAACTGATCCGCATTCGGGTAACGGTCCAGGGTCTCCTTGAGGCGACGCTTCGGCACCGGGTAGAGCTGCTCCATGCGCACGATGGCGATGTCGTCACGCTCGTCCTTGTGCTTCTTCGCCAGGAGCTCCCAGTACAGCTTGCCGCTGACCAGCAGAACCCGCTTGACCGATTCGCGAGCGCTTTCGCCGCTCTCGTATGCCGGCTCCTCGAAGACCGAACGGAACTTGCCCGTCGTGAAGTCCTCGACGTTGCTGACTGCAGCCTTGTTACGCAGCATCGACTTGGGCGTGAAGACCACCAGCGGACGGCGGATGCCGTCGAGGTGATGGCGACGCAGCAAGTGGAAGTAGCTTGCCGGGGTGGACGGAACCGCAACGGTCATCGAGCCTTCGGCGCACAGCTGAAGGAAACGCTCGATGCGACCGGAGGTGTGGTCCGGGCCCTGACCCTCGTGACCGTGCGGCAGGAGCAGCACGACGTCGGAGAGCTGACCCCACTTGGCCTCGCCCGAAGAGATGAACTCGTCGATGATGGTCTGCGCGCCGTTGACGAAGTCACCGAACTGCGCTTCCCACAGGACCAGAGCGTCGGGGTTACCGACCGAGTAGCCGTACTCGAAGCCCAGACCCGCGTACTCGGTGAGTGCGGAGTCGTAGACCATGAACTTGCCGCCGTTTTCGGCGTCGGCTGCGATCTTGGCGATCGGGCTGTACTCGTTGCCGGTCTTGCGGTCGATGAGGACCGAGTGACGCTGGGTGAACGTTCCGCGCTTGGAGTCCTGACCCGCGAGGCGGATCAAGGCACCCTGCTCGGCCAGCGAACCGAATGCGAGCAACTCGGCGAACGCCCAGTCGACATGCCCGTCACGAGCCATCTCACGACGCTTCTCGGCAACAGGCTTGACGCGCGGGTGAACGGTGAAGCCCTCGGGGACGTTGACGAACGCGTCGCCGATGCGCTCGAGAACCTCGGGAGCGACAGCCGTGGTCAGGCGAGCCGGGGGAGTCTGGTCGAGTTCGACGGACTCGGACGGTTCCGGCTGGAACTTCTCGAGTTCACGGACCTCGTTGAAGACCCGTTCGAGCTGGCCCTGGTAGTCGCGAAGTGCGTCTTCGGCTTCCTTGAGCGAGATGTCACCGCGGCCGATGAGGGACTCGGTGTAGCTCTTGCGAACGCTGCGCTTGGTGTCGATCACGTCGTACATGGCCGGCTGGGTCATCGACGGGTCGTCGCCCTCGTTGTGACCGCGGCGGCGGTAGCAGATGAGGTCGATGACGACGTCCTTGCCGAACTTCTCACGGAAGTCGACGGCCAGCTGAGCAACCCAGACGCACGCCTCGGGGTCGTCGCCGTTGACGTGGAAGACCGGTGCGGCGATCATCTTCGCGACGTCGGTGCAGTACTCGGACGAACGTGAGTGTTCCGGGGCGGTGGTGAAACCGACCTGGTTGTTCACGACGATGTGCACGGTGCCGCCGGTGCGGTAGCCGCGCAGCAGAGAGAGGTTCAACGTCTCGGCGACAACACCCTGACCGGCGAATGCAGCGTCGCCGTGCAGCATGAGCGGCAGGACGGTGAAGCCTTCTTCGCCCTTGTCGAGGATGTCCTGCTTGGCGCGAACCAGGCCTTCGAGAACCGGGTCGACGGCCTCGAGATGCGACGGGTTGGCGGTCAGCGATACAGCGATGTCGTTGTCACCGAACATCTGGATGTACGTGCCGCTGGCACCCAAGTGGTACTTCACGTCACCGGAGCCGTGAGCGGCCGCCGGGTTCATGTTGCCCTCGAACTCCGTGAAGATCTTGGAGTAGGGCTTGCCGACGATGTTGGCCAGCACGTTGAGTCGACCACGGTGCGGCATGCCGATGACGACCTCGTCGAGCTGGTGCTCGGCGGCCTGGTCGATCACGGCGTCCATCATCGGGATGACGGCTTCGGCGCCCTCGAGCGAGAAGCGCTTCTGGCCGACGTACTTGGTCTGCAGGAACGTCTCGAAAGCCTCGGCGGCGTTGAGCTTGCTCAGGATGTACTTCTGCTGAGCGACCGAAGGCTTGGCGTGATGGCCCTCCACCCGGTCCTGGATCCACTGACGCTGATCCGTCTCGAGGATGTGCGTGTACTCGACACCGACGTGGCGGCAGTACGCGTCGCGCAGCACGCTCAACACGTCGCGCAGCTTCATCTTCTCTTGGCCGTGGAAGCCGCCGACCTTGAACTCGCGGTCCAGATCCCACAGCGTCAGGCCGTGGCTGATGACGTCGAGGTCGGGGTGGCTGTGGAACTTGTCCTTGACGAACTGCAACGGGTCCGTGTCGGCCATGAGGTGGCCGCGGTCGCGGTAGGCAGCGATCAGTTCGAGAACACGGGTGTTCTTGTCGACGGCGCCTTCCGGCACGTCCTTGCGCCAACGCACCGGCTCGTACGGGTTGCCGAGCGCGTGGAAGATCTCGTCGTAGAACTCGTCACTGATCAGCAGGTTGTGGATCGTGCGCAGGAAATCGCCCGACTCGGCACCCTGGATGATGCGGTGGTCGTAGGTCGAGGTGAGGGTCATCAGCTTGCCGACGCCCATCTCGGCCAGCTTCTCGTCGCTGGCGCCCTGGAACTCGGCCGGGTATTCCATCGCGCCGGCACCGATGATGGCACCCTGGCCCTTCATCAGGCGCGGAACGGAGTGAACCGTACCGATGCCGCCCGGGTTGGTCAGCGAGATGGTGACGCCGGTGAAGTCTTCGCCGGTGAGCTTGCCCTCACGAGCGCGGCGGACGATGTCCTCGTATGCCGCGTGGAACTGGACGAAGTTCATCGACTCGGTGTTCCGGATGGCGGCAACCACCAGTGAGCGGTTGCCGTCCTTACCGGGAAGGTCGATCGCGAGTCCGAGATTGGTGTGCTCGGGTGTGACCGCGTTCGGCTTGCCGTCGATTTCGGCGAAGTGCCGGTTCATGTTGGGGAACGCGTTGACCGCTTGGACGATCGCGTAACCCAGGAGATGGGTGAACGAGATCTTGCCGCCGCGAGTACGTGCGAGGTGGTTGTTGATGACGATGCGGTTGTCGAACATCAGCTTCGCGGGGATGGCACGCACGCTGGTTGCCGTCGGGATCTCGAGCGAGAGCGACATGTTCTTGACGACCGCGGCTGCCGCGCCGCGCAGAACCTTGGTTTCCTCGGCTCCGCCGGCGGGGGCGGGCTTTGCGGGAGCGGCCGCGGGCTTTGTTGCTGCGGGCTTGGCCGGGGCGGCCTTCGCGGCGGGCGCTGCCGTCTTCGCGGGGGCCGGTGCAGCAGCCTTGGCAGGCGGCGCAGGAGGTGCGGGCTTGGGGGCGGGAGGCGTGGCCTTGGGAGCAGCAGGCGGAGCTACAACAGCGGCGGGTGCAGCCGCGTTGCCGTTCGAGGCAGTCCCGTTTCCACCTCCCGTGTTCGCCGAGTCCGGCGAGTAATCGGTCAAGAATTCGTGCCAACTGGGATCCACGGACGACGGGTCGTCCTGGAAGCGTTGGTACATCTCGTCAACCAGCCACTGGTTCTGTCCGAATTGGGATGTAGAACTGCTGCTCACGGCAGGTGTTCGCCTCGTTTCTATTTCGGTACCCGATCAGAGCGCCTATATACATGAGATTAGCCCGAGCGTGTGACGAGCAATTGTGCGGCACACAATTTGTGAGCTGTCTCACGGAAGTCCGTGATCTTGCGATCGCGCACTCCCTCTCGGCGGTACAAATCCGTGCCGACTGTCACGCGACGGGGTTGCCTTCGATGACAGTTCTCGACGTCAGATTATTCCCCTCACGCGCCTGCGATGCATCCCAGAGTCCCGAGTAGTGACCACCGGCATACCGCAGAACATCGTGCGGGCCGTATTCAACGATACGTCCCCGGTCAACTACGACAACGAGGTCTGCTCGGGCGGCAGTGGCGAGGCGGTGAGCTACGACGACCGAAGTCCGTTTCCGGGTGACCGACCGACTTGCTTCGAGCACCATTCGTTCGGTCGCGGGATCCAGCGTCGCGGTCGCCTCGTCGAGGAGAAGTAGGTCCGGGTCGACCAGTTCGGCACGGGCCAATGCGATCAGTTGGCGCTGGCCCGCCGAGAGCCCCTGGCCACGCTCGCCGACGGGATGGTTCATGCCTCCACGCATGTCGGCTATCGAATTCAGTGCGCCGACGGAACGCGCCGCTTCCGCGATCTCCTCGTGCGAAGCCGACGGCCTGCCGTACGCGATGTTGTCGGCGACCGTGCCGGTGAACAGATGTGCTTCCTGCGGGACCACGCCGAGGCGACGGCGGTACTGCGAGAGATGGAAGTTCCGGATATCGGTGCCGTCCACGTCCACGGATCCGGACGTCGGGTCGTAGAAGCGGGCGAGCAATTTCACCACTGTCGACTTCCCGGCGCCGGTTCGGCCGACCAGAGCGACCGTCGTGCCCGGCGGGATCTGCAGATCGAATTCGGAGAGCGCGTCGACGTCCGCTCCCGAGTACCGGAACCCGACACCGTCGAGATGGACGGCGCCGTCCAGCCGTCCGGAGATCGGGATCAGATCCTCGCTGTCGGCGGTCTCGATCGAACTGCGAGTGCGCAGCAGATCGCCGATTCGCTGCAATCCGACGTTTGCCTGTTGGTAACCGTCGAAGACCTGTGAGAGTTGCTGAATCGGTCCGAACAGCAGGCCGAGGTAGAGCACGAAAGCGATCAGTACGCCGGGCGACGTCGATCCGTTGGCGATCTGGTGCGCACCGACGAACACGACCGCGGCCAACGCGAGATCGGACAGGAACGAGATGAACGGGAAGTAGATCGAGATGGCTCGCTGTGACCGCATCCGCGATCGGCGGTAGCTTTCGGAGCGTTCGGCGAACCTGCGCGCGGCACCTTCCTCGCGGCGGTATGCCTGAGCCGCTCGCAGGCCGGCGATGTTCTCCTGGAAGTCGGCGTTGACGAGCGAGATCCGCTCGCGGGACTGACTGTAGGCAACCGAGGAGATCTTGCGGAAGATCACGGTCGCAACCACGAGCGGTGGGATGACGGCCAGCGCCACCAGGCCGAGCGTCACGTCGGTCGCGAGGAGCGCGATCGAAATTCCGCCGACCGTCAGGACACTCACGATCGCCGTCGACATGCCGGTCTGGATGAACGACGAGAGCGCGTCGACGTCGGTGGTCATGCGAGTCATGATGCGTCCGGACAATTCACGTTCGTAGTAGTCCAGACCCAGGCGCTGCAGGTGTGCGTAGCTGCGTACGCGGAGCCCGAACAACACGCGTTCGCCGGCCCTGGCGGTGATGACCGTCATGACCGCGACGATGACCCAGTCGGCGGCAACCAGGAGCGCTCCGAATGCCGTCGCGATCCACAGCGTGCTGCTGTCCGCGGTCACGACACCGTGGTCGATGGCGTATCTGACGAGCGAGGGGAACGCGATCGCTGCGGCCGAGTCCAGAGCAAGACAGACGACAACTGCCAGCAGGACCCAGCGGACGGGCCTCAATATCTGTCCGAGGGAGAACTGTGGATTCGATTCGCGCAGGCTCTCGGGAGCGATTCCGGGATCTTCGCGCGCGGGCGGGAGCGCGTCGACTGCTGCCCTCAGGGAGGGCGTCACCGCGATTCCGCTGAGTGCCCCGGCCATCGGTCCGCCTGCGCCCTGCGTCGAAGCCGCGGTGTTGTCGGCTTCGGATTCCGGTGCCTGCGGCCACAACTGCTCGGCTGTCGGTTCGCGGTCGTCGCGTCCGAAGGCATCGGGGCCGACCTCGTCGAGTTGGTCCGGTAGTTCCGGAGACGAGGAGAACAGGGCGCGAAAGAGCGGACATCGCCCTTCCAACTCGTCCACGGTGCCGGAGTCGATGATCCGTCCGCCGTCGAGAACTGCTACCCGATCGGCCAGCGTCAGGGTGGATCGCCGGTGAGCGAGGATCAGCGTGGTCTGCCGTCGTCGGGCGCGGAAAGCGTCGAAGATCGCCGCTTCGGTTGCCGCGTCGACGGCGGAGGTGGCGTCGTCGAGTACCAGGATCCGTGGGTCGACAAGCAGAGCTCTCGCAAGCGCGATGCGCTGACGTTGTCCACCGGACAACGTCAGTCCGCGCTCACCGACAACGGTGTCGTATCCGTCCGGAAGTGCCTCGATGAAGGCGTCTGCCTGTGCCAATGCAGCCGCGGCGCGGATGTCCTCGTCGGAGGCGTCCTCGCGACCCAATGCGATGTTGGCGGCGATGGTGTCGGAGAACAGGAAAGGTTCGTCGAAGACGAGGCTGACGGCGGCACGAAGCTGCTCACTGCGCAGTTCGCCGATGGGGAAGCTCTGGCCACCGGTGTCGACGCTGACCTGACCCGAAGTCGGGGCGTAGAACCGGGGGAGAAGCAAGGACAACGCGGTCTTGCCCGATGCGGCCGGACCCACGACGGCGACGGTCTCGCCGGGTTCTATGCGGAGGTTCAGTCCGGTCAGGACGTCGCGTTCGGTGTCGAACCCGAATGCCACGTCGTCGAAAGTGACGCCCAGCGGACCGTCGGGAAGGTCCACCGGATGGTCCGGATCGGCGATGTCGGGTTGAGCGTTGATGACGTCGTAGACGCGCTCGACAGCGGCGCGCGCCAGCTGTGCCATGACGATGACAGACGACAGAGTTCGGGTGACACCGGTCATTGTCACGATGTAGGTGGCGAACGCGAGAAACGTTCCCACGGTGATCTTGTCGTGCAATGCGAGATACCCGCCGAGGGCGATCACTCCCACCTGCCCTAGCTGGGGCAAGGCGGCCATGGTCGGCGCGAATTTCGCGTTCAACCACGCGGCGCGAAGGCGCTCCGAATACAGCGTGCGGCTGTGCTTTTCGAGTTGGTCGACGGCTCGTTGTTCCTGCCCGAATCCCTTGACGACGCGAACGCCCGTGACGGTTTCCTCGACGTGTTGGGCGAGATCGGCGGCCCGCTGCTGCGCGGACCACGTGGCGGCGAAGAGCATCGGTCGCATCAGGAACACCACGAGTCCCACCGCGGGGATGACGGCGACGGCGACGAGAGTCAGCAACGGCGAGAGCCAAGCCATGATGCCGATCGCGAGCACGAATTGCAGGAGAGCACCCGCCGACATCGGCACCATCGCGAGCAGGCCCTGGACGAGCTGCAGATCGGTGATGGACCGGGAAACCACTTGGCCTGTGCGGATCTGGTCCTGTCCGCGTCCGTCGAGACGTTGGAGTGAGCCGAGCAGGGCGAGTCGCAAGTCGTGTTGAACGTCGAGCGAGAGTCGGCCGGCCAGCATCCGTCGGCCGTACTGGCACGCGAACCGCACGATCGCGAGCACTGCGATCGCCAACGCCACGAAGCCGATCACCTTGCCAGGGTTCTCCTGGCCGGCTGCGTCGAGCGCATAGCGGGTCAGAAGCGGAAACGAGATGTCGATCGCCGAAGCGATGACGGTCACGAGAAGCGCGCCGATCGCAACTCTTCGGTGCAACCAGCATGCGTGGGCCAAGCGGCGGATCCAGCCCGGAGCTCGATCGACCTCTCCAGCTACCGGACTGTCCGTGTTGATCGTGTTCATCGAGATCCACGGTAGACCCGGCCCCAGACAGCTTTTTCAGGTGATGTCGCGGGTCCGGGTTCGCAGCCAACCGAGCCCGCAGAACAGGACCACCCAAGCCGCCAGCATCATCGGGCCGCTCGGCCAGGACGCAAAAGCGTCGACGTTTATCGACGGTGCCGCATTGACGATCGTGCCGATCGTGGCCGATACCGGAAGCGCGGCCCCGATCCCTCCGAGATCCATCGCGAGCAGCACTGCGCGGACGATCCATTCACCGAAGACGAACCACAGGATGACCGAGAGTGCCCCGGCCATCGACGAACCGGTGAGCAGGGCCACCCCGGCGCCCAGTAGTGCCCACAGCGCACACGCCAGAATGCCTGCGGCGCAGATGGCGAAGAGATCGGTGGTGAAGCTGAAGTCCCGACCGAAGAGCAACATCGCGCCGATGCTGACTACTTCGACCGCCAGTGCGTAGCCGACGGCGAATACAGCGACGACGGCAAGTTTTGCGCCGAGAACTCCGTCGCGGCCGCGGGCTGTGAGGAACGTTGTGGTGAGAGTCTTGTAGCCGAATTCGGATCCGGCGGTGAGTGCTCCGAAGACGGCCGCGAACACCAGGACAAGCGTGTTGGAGACACCGAGGCTGACGCCGGTGGACACGACATCGACGTCGAATGTGGTGTCTGCCGAATCGGCCACAACTTCGACGAACGTCCGAGTCGAGGCAGCAATCAGCACGGCCACGACCACCGGTGCGATGGCCAGTGCCCACCAGTAGCGCAGGGTGAGAACTTTGAGTGTCTCCGCGCGCACGAGCGTGGTCATCGGTGTCCTCCGGAAGGTCCGTATGCGGCAGGGCCGTAATAGCCCGGTCCCGAACCCGGGCCGGGAGGCCGGTGGTATCCGACCTGGGGGACCGCGTACTGCGGTGTTGTCATCGTGAGGAACAGTTGCTCGAGATCTGCGCCTTCGGTTGCGACACCGAAGATCGTGACTCCGGCGGCGGATGCCACCGGCGGGAGCACCGACGTATCGGTGCCGCCCACGGCGAGCCGTCCGTCCTGGGTGATCTGAGCGTCGATGATTCCGCGAGCGGCCAATGCCGTGGCGAGGAGCGCGGGGTTGGAACACGAGACGAGCAGTCGACTGCGCTGGGAGCGGCGAAGTTCGTCCATGGTCCCTTGGTAGACGAGTGAGCCGGCACTGACGATGACCACGCTGTCGACGGTTGCTTCCACCTCGCGGAGCGCGTGGCTGGAGATCAGAACCGTTCGGCCGGAACCGGCAAACGTCTGAAGGAACTGACGAAGCCACGCCATGCCCTCGGGGTCGAGCCCGTTCGCGGGTTCGTCGAGCACGAGGATCTCGGGATCACCGAGCATCGCGGTGGCAAGGATCAGGCGTTGGCGCATCCCGAGCGAGAAGGTGCCGGTCTTGTGGGCTCCGACCGAACTCAGACCGACCATTCCCAACACCTGCGCGGCCCGTTGAGTGGGCATACCGATGGCGGCTGCGTAGATCTCGAGGTGCGCCAGCGCTGTCCGCTTGGGATGGAGACTGCCCACGTCGAGGACGGCACCGACGGTTCGCGCCGGGTTGGGCAGCGAACGCATGGGCGCGCCGTTGATCGTGGCCGATCCCGAAGTCGGCGACACCAGCCCGAGGAGCATCCGCAACGTGGTCGTCTTGCCTGAACCGTTGGGGCCGAGAAAACCGGTGATCGAACCTGCCTGGACGTCGAAGCTCAGGTCATTGACCGCGTGCGCCGCCTTGAACGTCTTCGTCAACCCGCGAATCTCGATGGGCGCAGAGAAGGATCCCATTGCGGTGTTCGTCAATGCTGCTCCCGGGTCGGCGGCGAATACGTGATGCGAGCCTACGGCCCGGACAACTATCTGCGGATGGCCCGGCGTGTCTCGGAAGCGGGCGCCAGAGCGGGCTCGTCGGCAGGCATCACGATCAGGTGATCGGTCCACCTGGCCGGTGCCGGTCCGAAGGCTTCGCGCGCATTCTTGACGACGCCCTTGCCGATGGCTCGGTTACCCGCACCGCCGATGACCGCACCGATTCCGGCGGGAACGAGCTTGCCGAGGATCAGTGCGCTGCGCTTCGCGGCGTACTTGGTCACGAATTTCCGCACGAGGGTGCTGTTCATTCCCTTCATCGTGGGTCCGGGAATCTTGCTCGTGATCGCGGTTCCCCAGTTCTTGGCCGTGATACCGGTGGCCTTCTGGACGATCTCCATGCCGGATTCGCCGAGGGCGACTGCCAGGACCAGGGCGCGTCGTTGCTGGTGATCCTGCACGGAGATGCCGTGCACCGACGCGATTGCCAGTGTCAGCAGCGCCGACGCCTCGAGGAAGAAGGCCGATTCCGCGCCGACGGCAGCGATGGACGCCACCGTTCCGACTCCCGGTACCGCGGCCGTGGCGCCGACGGCACTGCCGCTTCCGGTGACGGCGAGAATGAACATCTTCTCCATCCGCTCGACGATCTGAGCGGGTGACTCGTCGGGGTGCGCCTTGCGGACATGGTTGACGTACTTGGCCACTGCGGGCGCTTGCAGGCGGCTTCCGTTGTCGAGAACGGAAACGAGGACCTTCTCGATACGCCCGCTGTCGTTGTTCGTCGACTTGCTCATTGCTGCCCCTCCACAGTTGTCCTCCTCTGAAGCGAGGTGGACCGTATCTCGAGAATAGGTGAAGTTTTCGGTAGCGGCGGTGATCACAGGGGCCATAGGCTCGTACGAGACTTGATTTTCTCCGTGAGTTTTCCCAGGCAGGAGTTCGAGTGTTATGACCGCCACTTCGGAATCTCGTTCGACGACCATCTGGCCGACACTGCGCTACCTCGACGCCCGCGCGGCAATCCACTTTCTGGTGAGCACCTTCGGGTTCGTGGAGAAGGCCGTCTACGGAGAGGGAGACGTGGTAGACCACGCCCAACTCGACTGGCCGGGCGGTGGCGGCATCATGCTGGGCTCGCCGCGCACCGATTCGGCGATCGCCGGCCTGCCGCCGGTAATCGGTTCGGTGTACATCGTCGTCGACGACGCCGACGCCGCGGATGCACTCCACGAACGCGCTGTCGCGGCGGGCGCCACGATCACGCAAGGATTGCGCGACGAGGACTACGGTTCGCGGGGGTTCACCTGCCGTGACCCGGAAGGTGTGTACTGGAGTTTCGGCACGTACGCAGGGGAGTAAGCCTCGCTGCGACCTATCGGGTGGCCCAGTGCTCTGCTGGAACCACTTCCGACGGGATGGGCGGATGAGGAGGTGTCCCGTCCCCGAACGGTCGGCCACCCAATTGTTCGCGGCCGTGCGGTTCGAGCCAGTGTGTCAATTCCGGTCCCTTGGGCACGATTCCGGAGGGATTGATCTCCGAATGCACGATGTAGTAATGAGCTTTGATCTGTGTGAAGTCGATGGTGTCACCGAATCCGGGAGTTTGGAAAAGATCGCGCGCGTAGTCCCACAGCACCGGCATTTCGCTGAGTTTGCTTCTGTTGCACTTGAAGTGGCCGTGATAGACGGGATCGAATCGCGCCAGCGTGGTGAACAGGCGCACATCGGCTTCGGTGATGGTGTCTCCTACCAGGAAGCGTTGCCGGGCAAGACGTTCGGTGAGCCAGTCGAGGCGGGCGAACAGCGTGTCGTATGCCTCGTCGTATGCCTGCTGTGATCCGGCGAACCCGCAGCGGTAGACGCCGTTGTTCACGTCGCGGAACACGTACTCGGAAACTTCGTCGATTTCGTCACGCAGTGGCTCCGGGTACAGGTCCGGTGCGCCTTCGCGGTGGTACTTCTTCCATTGCGTCGAGAAGTCGAGGGTGATTTGAGGGTAGTCGTTCGTGACCACCTTGCCCGTGGCGATTTCCACCATGGCGGGCACCGTGATTCCTCTGGGGTAGTCGGGATCTCGGGCGAAGTACGCATCCTGTAGTCGCGGGATCTTCAGCACGGGATCGACGCCGCCGGGGTCGAGATCGAAAGTCCAGCTTCGCTTGTCGTGAACCGGCCCGCAGATGCCCATCGAGAGTACGTCTTCGAGGCCGAGCAGTCGGCGGACGATGATGGCGCGGTTTGCCCACGGGCAGGCGCGCGCGACGATCAACCGGTATCGCCCTGGTTCGACCGGGTAACCGTCGCGACCGTCCTCGGTGATGCGGGTCGGGATGTAGTTGGTGTCGCGTGTGAATTCGCGACCCTCTTCGACGAATGTCGGTTCGCTCGCGTCGTCTTTCGTACTCATCTGCGGTCCCTCTCGTTCGAGTGTCAACTGGGCAGGTGCACGTGTACTCGAGCGTATGCCCCCAGTACGTCGAATTTGGCTTTACGTGGAAGCGTCGCGCCGACAGCGCTGCCGCGACTCGTGCGTAGTTGCGGGATCAAACCCGAATCCAGAGCGTCCTCGGCAGCGAGAAGCGCTACTGCGCAGCCGATTCCGCGACGGCGGTGCGCTGGAGCCGTCAGGGTCGTGAGATCTGCCACGAATCCCTGGAATTCGGAGTACGCCGCGCATCCGAGCACCTCGTCGGAATCGGTGAGGGCGGTGAACCACCGCGTTCGGCGCTCGAGGTCGGCTGTGGTGCTGTCGTCGGGTGGACACAGGGAAGCGACGGCGAGGGCGTCGTCGATCTCGTGGGAAATCAGCAGTTGCTCGTCGGGCGGCGTGTCGGTGTAGTCGCCGAGGAAGGCGAGATCGACGGGACCGGTGATTCGGCCGCCGTGATCGCCCGCGATCTCGAGGAGGCGCGCCGGTTGCAGAAGTGCGTCGACGGAGATGTCCGCCGTGCGCTCGATGAACCACTGTGGCCCGACGATCGCACCGGCGCCTGCAAGTTCGAGAACGTGGATGTCGTCGCCGACGACTCGGGCCGTGTGTGCCGGGCGCAATGCCGAGTCGCCGAGGCCCAGCTCACGTGCCCAGGCAAGTCGGATGATGTCGAGGTGATGATCGTCCACTCGCTACAGGCTAGTCCGATTCGAACGGGTTGATCGAGACGGCCGAAGGTCGTATATTCCATGTGGACTATTTCAGGTGGAATAGTCAAGAAATAGTCAATAGCGGCTTGTCAGGGAGGGGGATTCATGGGTGACGTGTCACTGACGCCTCTGGGAATCACCGTTCTGGGCCTGCTGTCCGAGCGTTCGATGCATCCGTACGAGATGTATCAACTTGCCTCGGTTCGTCGGGGCGATCAGTTGGTGAAGATCAAGCCGGGATCGCTCTATCACACGGTTTCCCGGTTGGAGAAGCAGGAACTTCTGGCTTCGATCGGGACCGATCGTGAGGGCAATCGGCCCGAGCGGACGACGTACGAGATCACCGCCCGAGGCCGTGAGGCGCTCGAGCATCAACTACGTGAGATGTTGGCGGTTCCGGTGCGGGAGTATCCGCGGTTGCCGCTCGCGCTCGCCGAAATGCACAACCTCTCCGCATCCACCGCGTGTCAGATGCTTCGGATCCGTCTCGCGCACCTCGACAAGACGATTGCGAAATTCGAGGCCGACTACGAAGCGGTGAAGGCAGCGGAAAAACCACGAATCTTCACGGTGGGCGCGGACTACGCCCACGCACTCACGATCGCCGAAAGAGAGTGGATCGGCGCGTTGGTGACAGACATCGAGAGCGGCGAAATGCCCTGGCTCTCACAAGAACTTCTCGACCGGCTGGCCGGCTCCGCAGGCTCGTCCGCACTACCTAAGGACTGAAGATGGAAAAGCAGGTCAATCCCTGGCACGCGCTGTGGGCGCTGTGTATCGGGTTCTTCATGATTCTGGTGGACAGCACCATCGTCGCTGTCGCCAACCCCGCGATCATGGAGGACCTCGGCACCGACATCAACAAGGTCGTCTGGGTCACCAGCGCGTACCTGCTGGCGTACGCGGTGCCGCTGCTCGTCACCGGTCGACTCGGTGACAGGTTCGGTCCGAAGAACCTGTACATGATCGGCCTCGTACTGTTCACCGGCGCATCACTGTGGTGCGGTCTGTCCGGCAGCGTCGAGATGCTCATCGTGGCAAGGGCTTTCCAGGGCCTGGGTGCTGCCATGATGACGCCTCAGACGATGGCCGTCATCACTCGCACGTTCGCGCCGAACAAGCGTGGCGCGGCAATGGGCCTGTGGGGCGCCGTCGCCGGTGTCGCCACCCTGGTCGGTCCGCTCGCCGGTGGCGTCCTGGTGGACAATCTCGGCTGGGAATGGATCTTCATCGTCAACGTCCCGGTTGGTGTCATCGCCTTCCTCCTCGCGTGGAAGCTCGTTCCGTCGTTGCCGACCAGCGAGCACAAGTTCGACATTCCCGGCGTGATTCTCAGCGCCGCAGGCATGTTCCTGCTGGTGTTCGGAATCCAGGAAGGCAGCTCGTACGACTGGAACGGATTCGTCTGGAGCCTGATCGGCGCCGGTGTGGTGTTGCTCGCGGTGTTCGTGTTCTACCAGTCGCGCAACAAGAACGAACCCTTGCTTCCCTTGGAACTCTTCAAGGATCGCAACTTCTCACTCGCCAACGTCGCCATCACCGCTATGGGCTTTGCGATCACGTCGATGGTCCTTCCGCTGATGTTCTACACACAGGCAGTTCGCGGACTCTCCCCGACGCAGTCGGCGTTGCTGCTCGTTCTGATGGCAGTGCTGACCGGTATTTTCGCCCCGATCATCGGCAAACTCGTCGACAAGACGCATCCGCGCTACATCGCCGGCACCGGCTTTCTGCTGTTCGCGGTCGCCTTGGGCTGGCTGGCACTGGTGATGTCTCCCGACGTCGCGATCTGGGAACTGCTTCTGCCGATCGGTCTGATCGGCTTCGCCAATGCATGCATCTGGTCTCCGCTCGCGGCCACCGCCACACACAACCTGCCTCCGATGCAGGCGGGCGCGGGCGCCGGCGTCTACAACACCACCAGGCAGGTGGGTGCGGTTCTCGGCAGCGCTGCGATCGGCGCTCTGATCACCGCGCGACTGGCTGCCCAGGGTCTGACCGGCGGTAGCTCCGAAGCCGGGGTGGGTCACCTCCCCGAGTTCGTCCGTGAACCGTTCAGCACGGCGATGTCGGAGTCGATCTGGCTGCCCGCAGGTGTGCTGCTCATCGGTTTCGTCGCCTCCGTGTGCTTCGCTCGGCCTCTACGCGGCGACGCCCACGACGACGCGATGGCCGTCAGTGCCGAAGCGCGTCGGGAAACATCACTGCGCGATTGAGATAGTCGCTCGGGTCCAGGGCTCGCTTGATCGCCCACATCGTGGCTATGTCCTCCGCCGAGAGGGCCAGGTCCAGATAGTTGCGTTTGAGCGAGCCCACCCCGTGCTCGGAGCTGACGTTTCCACCGTGATCGCGAACCAGTTCGAGGACGCTGCGGTAGACGGTGTCGGCGTTCGGGCAGTTCAGGACATTGAGGTGGATGTTTCCCTCGGCGATGTGTCCGAAGAGAACGGGGATCGCCTCCGGTGCTCGGCTCGCGATCACCGCGGCGGCGTCCTCGGCAAAGGCGGCGAGCGAGTCCAGGGGCAGTGCCGCATCGAATTTCAGTGGGGGACCGAAGAGTCCGACCACTTCGGCGAAGCATTCCCTCGCCGCCCACAAGCGCGTCGAACTCGGGCCGTCGACTCCCACCGACGGAGTTTCCGGCGGGTCGATGCGTGCGAGTGCTTCGGCCAGGCTTTCCATCGGATCGTGAGCCGCGGATACCTCGGCGAGGAGATACCACGCGCGCCCGGTCGGCACTGCCGCGTTCAACCGTCGAGCGGCCAGTTCGAGTCCGCGGCCGTCCAACAACTCCAGGGCGTCGACGCCGTCGAGGGTGCGCAACATCCGTCCCGCGTCGACGACGTCCTCCAGTCTGTCGAAACCGGTCAGCGTCGTGACCCGATGAGCCGGTACCCGGCGTAGTTTCAGGTCGACTGCTGTGACCACGCCGAGAGTTCCTTCGCTGCCCACCCACAGTGCGGGCAGGTTGTATCCGGAGTTGTCGGACAACACTTTCGGTGACCGGCGCACCGTTGTCCCGTCGGGGAGTACCACCTCGAGGCCGAGGACCTGTTCGGCCATGTTCCCGTATCGAACCGTGTGCAGGCCACCGGCATTGGTGGAGACCATGCCGCCGATCGTCGCGGTGTCCCGCGACGCTATGTCGACACCGAACTTCAGACCGGCGGCGGCCGCCGCGGAATGTACCTGAGCGAGTGTCACTCCCGCGCCGACGGTGATCAGCCCGGTGGCCGCGTCGACGTCGCCGATCGTGGTGAGGCGTTCGGTGGAGAGCAGGACGTCGTCGTGCTCGGGCACCGTACCCGCGACCAGGCCGGTTCGTCCGCCCTGGACGGTGACCGGAACTCCGCGAGAGCGGCACGCGTTCAGCACCGCCGCGACTTCGGCGGTATTTCCCGGTCGGACCAGAGCGCCGGCACGCCCGCGGTAGCGCCCCGTCTGGTCGGTGGAACGGGTCGCCAACACGTCGGCGTCGTCGACGACGAACCGGTGTCCCACCACGTCCGCGAGCACATTTCTCAGACCGTCCACCCGACGATCGTAGGCCGGTTCGATGTGGCAGTGTGGCGGCATGACTGCTCCCGAATCGCACCCCACCCGTCTCGAGCGCTTCACCACCGATCGTGGTGCCGAGGTGGCTGTCCTGACGTTCGCGCACGGACCACTCAATCTGTTCGATCAGGCCATGTTCGACGCGGTCATCGCCGATGTTGCAGCGCTGACCGAGAACCCGCCGCGCGCAGTGCTTCTGCGCGCCGAGGGCAAGGTCAACTCGGCCGGCGTCGACGTCCACGTATTCGACGGGCTGAACCCGGAGCAGGGCGCGGAATTGTGGCGAGAATTGTTCGCCCAGATCTGCCATCCGCTCGAGGCCTTGCCGTGCCCGGTCATCTACGCGGCGCACGGGCTGACGCTGACTGCTGCCTTCGAGATCTCCTTGGCCTGCGACATCATCCTCGCGGCGCCCAAGGCAAAGTTCGGGCTGGTCGAGACAGTGGTCGGTCTGACGCCGTCCATGGGTGGACCGCAACGCCTGGCCGAGCGCGCCGGTTCCGGACGGGCCCGCGAGTTGGTCATGACCGGCGATCTGTACGACGCCGCTACCCTCCACTCCTGGGGCGTGGTCAATGCAGTTCACGAGGATGTCGACAATGCGGCGCGGGCCCTCGCAACCAGATTGGCAGACGGACCGACGCGAGCCCACGACGCCACCAAGCAGATCGTGGCAGCGTGGCGTTCCGGCGGCATCGCCCACGCGGATTCGGTGACTCCCGGGGTGTCCGGCGCGCTGTTCGACACCGACGACCTGCGCGGCGCTGTCCGTAGTTTCCTCGAGGTGGGACCAGGTAAAGCCGTCTACTCGGGAAAGTGAGTTTGCGACCTTTATCGCCAGAGACCTCCACGAACTGTGATCCGCGTCATATAGTCGAAGGGCCGGTGGGTTTGTCAGTGACGTGGAGGTATCGATGCGGTCGACGCTCGTGGAATACCCGTGTTCGACTCAGCTCCTCGCCGACGCCCGCGTCACCCGTGCGGGTGACGGGGTGCTTCGGTACAGCCAACTCGACCCTTCGCTGTCCGAACTCCTCGATATCGCCGTTCATCGATTTTCCTCCCGCATTGCGGTCGAGGAGGTCGACGGCGCGCAGGTCACCTTCGCGGAACTGTGGGCCGAGGCGTCGAGGGTCGCAGGCGGGCTGAAGTCACGCGGTGTCGAGATCGGCGACCGCGTGGCAATTCGTGTGGCCGCGGGGGTGCGGTGGATGGAGGCGTGCCTCGGAGTCATCCTCGCCGGAGGTGTTCCGGTCTCCGTGGGTGTTCATCTGAGTGACGACGCGGCGGACTTCGTCATCGCGGACAGCGGCTCGGTGTTGGTGCTCGACGGGGAACTCCCACACGGTGTTCCGTTCATCGACGACGGTGCGGCTCCTGACGAGATGGCGATCCTCGCGTACACCGCCGATTCTTCGGGCGAGATGCTGGGCGTCGAGTTGAGCAACGAGAACGTGCTCTCGGCCATCGTCGGTATCCTGCACTCGCGCGACTACGGCGTCGAAGGTGTTCGGAATCTTCTGGTGGACAACGATTTCAAGTCCGTGCGTCAGTTCGTGCATGTGCTTGCGACGCTGGTGGTCGGTGGAACGGTGGTCCTCGCCGGCGACTTCTGGCGCGAGAGTGTGCATACCGTCGACATCGTGACCGGGCGGCCCGAGGACTTGCTCGAACCGCGGTTGCTCACGCTCGGGCCGGCGGCGCGTGCCGGTTCGAGGTCGGTGCAGTGGATCGACTGCAGCGGATCGCCGATCACCGCGGAACAGGAATCCAAGCTGCTGACGTTGTTCCCGGCCGCTCGGCATGTGATCGGCTGGGGCAAAACCGAAACTTGTGGGGCCGGTCTCATTCTGCCGAGCGAGTCGGCACCGACTCACCTCGGAAGCGTCGGAATCGCTTTCGGCGGAATGGAAGTGGCGTTGTACGGCCCGGATGCTCCAGGTGGTTTCGGTGAGTTGCTGTGCCGCGGACCGAGTGTCACGCGCCGGTATTGGAACTCGCCGGAAGCGACCTCGACGAGGTTCACCCAGGGGTGGTTCTGCACTCACGACACCGCGCAGATCGACCCCGATGGCTTCGTCCGTATTGTCGAGCGCAACGTCGCGTAGTCACGCGGGCGTGGTCGACAAACGAGAGGGACATCATGGCGGACGAGGTTCTCACCGAGCGGCGCGGGCGGACACTGATCATCACCATCAACCGACCCGAGGCGCGCAACGCCATCAACTCGGCGGTCAGTCACGCGTTGGCCGCTGCGGTCGAAGAGCTGGATGCGGACGACGATCTGTCCTTGGCGGTGCTCACCGGTGCGGGCGGAAACTTCTGTGCGGGTATGGATCTGAAGGCATTCGTGGCCGGCGAGAACGTACTCGTTCCGGGACGCGGTCTCGGATTCACGTAGGGGCCGCCGCGTAAGCCGATCATCTCGGCGGTCGAGGGCTTCGCGTTGGCCGGAGGAACCGAACTGGTGCTTGCCACCGACCTGGTGGTGGCGTCGTCCGAAGCGAAGTTCGGTATCCCGGAGGTCAAGCGAGGACTGGTTGCAGGCGGCGGCGGATTGTTGCGCCTGCCCAAGCGGATTCCGTACCAGAAGGCGTTGGAACTGGCCCTCACCGGTGACAGCTTCACCGCCGAGGAGGCCTACCGGTACGGGTTCGTGAACACGTTGACCGAACCGGGCAAGGCGCTCGAGGGCGCACTCGAGCTGGCTGATCGAATCACGCGCAACGGACCGCTCGCGGTTGCGGTCACCAAGGAGATCATCGTCAAAGCCGGCGGTTGGTCCGACGACGAAGCTTTCGCGAAGCAGTTGCAGGTGATGGCGCCGGTGTTCGCATCCGAAGACGCACGCGAGGGCGCAACGGCGTTCGCCGAGAAGCGCGCCCCGGTCTGGAAGGGGCGGTAAACCGAGATGGCCACACCCGTCGCAGAACTGCACATGCACATCGAGGGTTCGCTCGAGCCCGAACAGATCTACCGGCTTGCCGAGCGCAATCGAATGGATTTGCCGTACAAGGACATCGACGATCTGAAGTCGAGGTACGAGTTCACCGACCTGCAATCGTTCCTCGATCTCTACTTCGCCAACATGGCCGTCCTGCGCACCGCGGAGGATTTTGCCGACCTGACGCGGGCGTATTTCCGTCGGGCCGCAGCGGCCGGAGTCGCGCATGCCGAGTTCTTCTTCAATCCGCAGGCTCACGTGGTCCGGGGTGTTCCGCTGACCGAGGTCCTGGACGGGATCATGGACGCGGTGGCATCGAGTGAGCGCGAGTTCGGGCTCAGCAGTGCGGCAATCGCCGCCATCCTCCGTGATCAGCCCGTCAAGGACGCCGAAGAGATCTTCTCCGAAATCATTCGCTTGCAGGCGCCGATCGTCGGGCTCGGACTCGACTCCGCCGAGGTCGGCAACCCGCCTTCACTGTTCGAGGACGTGTTCGCACGTGCGCGCGCCGAGGGCTTGCACGTCGTTGCTCACGCCGGCGAGGAGGGACCGCCCGAATACATTTGGCAAGCACTCGACATCCTCGGCGCCGAGCGGATCGACCACGGCGTCCGGGCACTCGAGGATCCTGCCCTGATCGAGCGTCTGGTCGACGAGGAGATTCCACTGACGGTCTGCCCACTGTCGAACGTTCGTCTGCGCGTGTTCGATTCGCTGTCGGATCATCCGCTTCGATCGATGCTCGAGATGGGGTTGATCGTCACGGTCAACTCCGACGACCCGGCCTACTTCGGGGGATACGTCGACGACAATTTCACCGAACTCGGCCGAGCCCTGGGGCTGACCGAGGCCGAGCGAGACACCCTCGCCCGGAATTCGATCAAAGCCTCGTTTGCGAGCGACGCGCGAAAAGCGGAACTGCTGCGGCGCTGACCGTCAGTCGCCCAGTACCTGACGCAAGTACTCGTTGTCGAAGACACGATTCGCGTCGTACTTGTCTCGAACGGCGACAAAATCGTCGAGTCGGTCGTACGTGGGACGCAGGTCGTCGACGGTCCGGTTGTGCATTTTTCCCCAGTGCGGCCGGCCGTCGACGGCGCGCGCGATGGCTTCCACCGCGGCGAAGTATTCGGTTTCGGGTCGGCGGTGGTACTGATGAACCGCGATGTAAGCGGTATCGCGTCCGTGCGCGGTCGAGAGCCAGAGGTCGTCGGCAGCGGCAAAACGTACCTCGACGGGGAACGCGACGTTGGTTCCGGACTTCTTCATCCAGCGATCGATTTCGTGGAGTGTCTCGGTGACGTGTTCGCGGGGAATCGCGTATTCCATTTCCTTGAACTTCACCCGGCGCGAAGACGCGAATACTCGATAGCTGCGATCGGTGAACTCTCGGGCACCGAGCAATCGAGATGAGACGTTGTTGATTCTCGGGATCGCGGCCGGCGCCAGGGTGGCGACGCGATTGACACCTTCGAAGAGTGTGTTGGAGAGAAGTTCGTCGTCGACGAATGCGCGGACTTTGCCGACAGGATCGGGTTCGGTGTCTCCGGGCAGTCGCGTGTTGCTCTTGGTGAGGACACGGTCGGTGTGCGGAAACCAGTAGAACTCGAAGTGATCCAGGCCCAGGCGGTCGCTCTCCAGGGTGTCCAATATGTGAGACAGCGTGTCGGGTTCCTCGATTGCACGGAGTGTGAATCGCGGAACGCAGGCGAGAGTGATCTTCGAAATGATGCCGATTGCGCCCAATCCGAGGCGGCCCGCTTCGAACAATTCGACGTTTTCGTCGGCGCTTGCGGTAACGACGGATCCGTCGGCGAGAACGATCTCGATTCCGCGGATCTGCGTGGCGATACCGCCGAAGCGGGCGCCGGTTCCGTGTGTGCCGGTGGACGTCGCGCCGGCCAGTGACTGGACGTCGATGTCACCGAGATTGGCCATGGCATATCCGCGCTGCCACAGGGCGTCGTTGAGGGCGTGAAGGCGAGTGCCTGCAAAAACTGTCACCAGCGCGCCGTCGTCGGTTGGCGTGATCGAATCGATTCCGCTCAGATTGTCCAGGCTGACGAGGACACCGTCGGTGACCGCGACACCGGTGAACGAATGGCCGGCGCCGACCGCTTTCACGCGTTGGCCACGCGCCGCGGCCTCGGCGACCAAAGACGAAAGTTCACGGGTATTTGTCGGCGTCGCAAAGCGACGCGGCGCGGCGCTTTGAGTGCCCGCCCAGTTCTGCCAAGTGTCCGAAGCCATTACGCAATAATGTACTTGGACGGTCGTCCAGGCAAGTATTGCGCGAAGATTTTGTCATTTGCGTTCTACGATCATTGGATGCTGAACAGGCTCCCGGCGGACGAACGCCGCACACAATTGGTCGAGTCCGCGTTGTCTATTGCGGAACAACGCGGTGTCAGTTCTGTGACGGTGAGGGCGGTGGCAGAAGAGGCCGGAGTATCACTCGGCGTCGTTCATTACTGCTTCGAGAGCAAGGAAGCGCTGATCGCGGCGATGGGTGAAACGCTCATCCTGCAGCTCAGTGCGTCGATGCAGTACGCATTCGCGCAGGTGCGACACGCTCCGGATCTCAGTGGTGTGCAGGGGCTCAAGGAATTGCTGCATATCGGGTTGACGGGAATGTGGCCCACGATCGAAGCAACGCCGGACCGGCAGTTGTTGACCTACGAAATCACCGCGCAGGCCCTCCGTAGTCGCAATCTCGGAGCTGAACGTGCCGGGGCCGTCGCACACGACCAGTACCGAATCATGGACGAGCTCGCGGTGTCGTTCCTCGAAGAATGCGCGAAGATTTCCGGCACCGTGTGGACCGAGCCGTTGAGTTCGATTGCGCGACTGAGTCTTGCGCTCATCGACGGGCTCGTCCTGCGATGGCTGGTCGATCGCGACTCCGACGCGACAATTGCGGAGTTCGGAGAAATGGTTCAGGTAATCGCCAACAAAGCAGTGGTCGCGCCTCAGTAGAACCGCCATCCTGGACATACGTCCAGGATTGGTGATTGACTGGTCGCACGCCTCGACGATTGGATCATCTGTGACCAGGACCCTCGATCGACTCACTGCTGCCACGCGAGAACTCGACCCGCCTCTGGCTGCTCTGGATCTGACCACACTGCGCAGTAACGCAGCCGACCTGGTGCGCCGCGCCGGTGGAACTCCAGTGCGAGTGGCGAGCAAATCGGTCCGTTGTCGTACGGTTCTGGCCGAAACTCTCGGCGACACACTGACCGCGTCCGGTGGATTCCGCGGAATCATGGCGTACTCATTGCGTGAGGCTCTGTGGCTCGTCGGGCTCGGCGCACGGGACATCCTGATGGGATACCCGACCGCCGATCGCGGCGCCATCGCGGATCTCGCTGCCGATGACACCGCACTCGCATCGATCACACTGATGATCGACGACGACGCACAGTTGGATCTCATTCGTTCGGCGTCGACAGGAGATGCGCCCGTCCGGGTGTGTCTCGACGTCGACGCGTCACTGCGGATCGGCCCGATCCATCTGGGCGTACGACGCTCACCGCTGCGCGAACCTGCCGCGGTCGCCGCACTCGCGGCGCGTGCTCGCCAGCGCGGTTTCTCCGTCGCAGGAGTGATGTTCTACGAGGCGCAGATCGCCGGCCTCCCGGACACCAGTGCTCCGATCGGTTGGGTCAAGAAGGCGTCCGCCCGAGAATTGGCGTCCAGAAGGGGCTCAGTGGTTGCAGCAGTCACCGATGCCGTGGGTGCACTCGAGATCGTCAACAGCGGCGGTACGGGGTCACTGGAGGTCAGCTCGGCCGATCCTGTGGTGACCGAGGTAACAGCAGGATCTGGACTGTACGTACCGACCCTGTTCGACCGCTACCGCGCCTTCCGTCCCGATCCGGCACTGTTCTTCGCGCTGTCGGCAGTGCGCAAGCCGACCCCGTCTGTCACGACCCTGTTCGGCGGCGGATACATCGCGTCGGGACCTGCGGGAGCCACCCGCGTTCCGTCGCCGGTCTGGCCCTCCGGTCTCAAACTGCTCCGCAACGAAGGCGCAGGCGAGGTTCAGACGCCGGTCACCGGAAAGGAAGCCGGAAACATCGCGATCGGCGACCGCGTGTGGTTCCGGCACGCCAAAGCCGGCGAGTTGTGCGAGCGCTTCGACCGCGTGTACGTGGTCGAAGCCGACGGCAGCAGAACCTCGGTTCCCACCTACCGTGGCGAAGGACAGTGCTTCGGGTAGGGCAGTGCTTCGGGTAGGGCAGTGCTTCGGGTAGGGCAGTGCTTCGGGTAGGGCAGGCATCGCCTAGCTCGTCAACCTCATGAACGCGCCCAGTTCCACCAATCCAGCGGGCGTGCTCGGCATGTACTGCGTCAATGCGTGCGATCGAACGATGATCGCGCACCACTTGCCGCGGGAGACGGCGACGTTGAGGCGATTTCGCGACAGCAGGAACGACATTCCTCGCGGAACGTCCTCGACGGCGGAGGCGGCCATCGACACGATTGCCACAGCGGCCTCGCGGCCCTGGAACTTGTCGACGGTACCGACCTCGACCTCCGTGAGACCGGCCTCGGTGAGATCGCGCTCGACGGTGCCGACCTGGGCGTTGTACGCCGCGACCACGAGGATGTCCGACTGCTCGAGGGGGCGGGTGCCCTCGAACTCGCTCGGGTCGGTCCATGGCGTACCGAGGAGGCTCTGGATCTGGCGAACGATCTCCTGGGACTCTTCCGGGGAGTACGTGGAATTGCCGCGGTGATCGACGAACACCGTGTGTACTCCAGCAGCGAGTCCGTCGAGTTTCCTTGCCGCACTCACGGTTTCCTGGGAATGCAGCTTGCCCTCGTACGACAGTGCGGACACGGGCGCACACAGATCGGGGTGCATCCGCCACGTTTTCTCGAGGAAGTAGCCGAGTTCGGGTGGCAGTGCGCCGTGTCCCTCGGCGAGCCAACCGAGTGCCGATTCGTCGACAGGTTCGGGGTGCGTACCTTGGCTGACCTGGGGTAGCTGCTGGGGATCGCCCAGTAGCAACAGGTTGCGCGCGGAAATCGCGACGGCAATGGTGTTGGCGAGCGCGAACTGGCCGGCCTCGTCCACCACGAGCAGGTCCAAACTGCCTGCCGGAACGCGATCGGTGTTCGCGAAGTCCCACGCAGTGCCGCCGATGACACAGCCGACGCCTTCGGCTTCGGCGATGAATCCCGCATATTCTTCGGATGCGATGTCCTGCCATTCTGCGGTCTTGCTGCGGCTGCCCTTCTTCGCGACCAGTGCAGGGTCCACGCCGGCCTTCAGAATGCCGCCGAGCATGTTCTCGACCACCGAATGTGATTGCGCCACCACTCCGATTCGCCAGTGATGCTTTTCGATCAGTGTCTTGACGACACGGGCGCCCGTGTAGGTCTTGCCCGTACCGGGGGGACCCTGTACTGCCACGTAGGAATCATCGAGGTCGAGAAGTGCGGCGGTGATGGCGTCCGCGTAGTTGTTGTCGGTTCCGACGGGCGGGAGCGGTGAACCCGAGAGCGTCCTCGGGGTGCTGCGCCGGAGAATGTCGACCGCTGCGATGCGTGGCAGCTCGGGCAGGCTCTCGCTGGCGCCGGACGCGGCAGCGGCGATCGACTTCTCCATGCGTCCGGTGGGAATCGGACGACCGGGTGCCAATGCGACGGGGGCGTCGAGGTATTCGTCACCGCTGAGCAGTTCTTCGACGGTGACCACGTCGAGTCCTTCGGACTTGACCACGGCGGTGACCTTGACGCTGCTGGTGCCGCGCTGGGTGGGGTTCTCGCTTGCAACGGCATCGGGGGAGGGGGTTGCGTAGAGAGCGAACAGATCACTGCCCGGGCTCAAAGACGTTCCGGTGCCGAAACTTCCGGTCAGCTGAATGTGGCGACGAAACTTCTTCTGCCGCGGGGTGCTCTTGTGCCAGTCCGCTTCGATCTCGGACTGATCTACCACCATGACGTCACGGACGTCGACGAGGTCTTCGATCGGAGTGACCAATCGGTCGAAGTGCGCCCACCAGTACGGCTTCCGTTCGCGATTGTGGTATCCCACTGCAGCGGCCAGGAGCGCCGCAGCCTGCTGATCGGGGGTGCGTGTCGAACCGGCCTTGTGGCCTGCGAAGTCGCGGAGCGCGATTTCCGATTCGGTGAGTTCCTCGAGTGGAATCTTGATCTGTCCGGTGGGCTCACGCAGTTCCACGCCGTGTTCTGCGGCGCGCTCGGCGAGCCAATCGCGCAGGCGCAGGGTGGATTCGCAGTCGTACTCGTTGTAGTCGGAGATACCCTGAAGAAGTTCCCTGGCCTGGTCGGCCTGTCCGCCGTCTCGCAGTTCGCAGTAGTCGGCATAAGCGACGACCGAAGCGGCGGCATTGGTGACGTCACCGTCGCGGCCGTGCTCACCCATGTAGAGCGGCTCGAGTTTCTTGATGCTGTACGAGCGTTGTCCGATCCGCAGGCAGGCGCGGACTATCGGATAGAGGTCCACGAGGACGTTCTCGCTGAGCAGCGTGTCCACTGTTTGCTCGCCGACGCCGTGACGTGCGGCCAAGCGCAACAGGGCCGATTTCTCGTACGCGGCGTAGTGATAGATGTGCATGCCGGGGTGAGCTTCTCGGCGCGCGGTGACGTAGTCGAGAAAGTCGAGGAGCGCCTGGCGTTCACCCTCGCGATCGTGTGCCCAGAAGGGTTTGAACACGTAGTCGTCTGCCGGGCCTTCGACCACGCCGAACAGGTACTCCAGCCCCCAATCGGTGGATCCGTCCTCGGCCCAGAGTGGGTCCCCCTCGAAGTCGAAGAAGATATCGCCGTCGTCGGGGACGGGCAGACCGCCGAGCGCCGAGGGTTCGTAGACCTCGAATTCGGCGTCGCCGGATTGTTCCTGGCGTAGTTGAACCGCAGCCTGTGCACGGAGTTTGTCGAGTGTTTCCCGGCGGATTCCTTCGACTGGTCCAGTGCTCACGGCGAGTCCGTCGATTGTCGTGATTCCCGAGACGATCAGTTGTTCGCGCTGGTTGCCGCGGACGCCCGCAACCAGCAGCAGATCGCGATGGTTCTCGACCTCGACGCTGCAGGTGTCGCAGCGGCCGCAGCGCAGGTATCGATCGTCGAGCCACTGGGTGGGTTTTCCCTCGGCGCGATGCTCGTCGAGGACTCGTTCAAGTTCGGCTCTGCGCGCCGCGAAAACCGGTGCGATGTCGCCGATGTCGTGTGACGACGTGCTGCCGTCGCCGAGAAGCAGATGAACCTGATCGGAGGCTGCGATTGCATTGCGCTCCAATGCGTCCGCGTACGCGGCGAGTTGGAGGAGCGCCGACACCTTGGCATGCCGGGAGAGTTTGCTGTCGTAGACCGCGTACGTGTCGCCCTCGCGGACGAGGAAGTCGCAGAAGCCGAGGAATCGGCCGTCGAAGAAGGTTCCCTGATAGATCACGGGAGCGCCGGATCGGGCCGCCTCGACGGTGGCCAGGGTGGCGGCTGTCAGGCCTGCGCGCGAGTGTTCCGGTCGCGGCATGACGACCACGCCGTCTCCGTGTTGATCGATGAACTTCTGAAGCTGTTCGCGCTCGTGGGAGTCGCCGAGGCTCGACGTCCGCTCGAGCATCGGATCCGCCTCGGCCTTCTCGGCTGAGATCAGACCGGTACGGGCGTCGAGTTGCCGCAACAGCGCGAACTCGCACGAGGCCGCGGCCGAGAGGTCACTGGCGCTGTAGACGATCTGATCATCGAGTAGGAACACACGGAGATTGTGCCATCGCTCACCGACAAGGCAACCCACCAGTAATCGCCCACGCGCCGCGGATACCGGCAACGGAGTGCAGAATGACGATCATGCCTTTCTTCGACGGACGAACCGGTCAAGTGCACTTTCGGCATTGGCCGGCGGCAGGGGGTGCGGCGCCAACGGTGTCATTGATCTTTCTGCACGGTCTCGGTCAGCACAGCGGGCAGTATCACCGCTTCGCGAGCGCCATGACGGTGTCGGGGATCGACGTGTGGGCGATCGATCACACCGGACACGGCTTGTCGGAGGGTGATCCGGGGGTCGGAGCTCCGCTCTCCGATCTTGCTGCCGATGCAGCCACGCTGGCTGACATCGCTTTGGCCGAACTGCCCGAAGTTCCGCAGGCGGTGATGGGGCATTCGTTAGGTGCCGTGACGGCGCTGACGGTGCTGGCTCACCGCGATCACGAGTTCGCGTCCGCCGTGTTGTGCGGCATTCCGCGCAGCGCGGTGGAGCAACACGGGTGGGCGGAACTCTCCGAAGCTGGTATCCCAGTCCTGGTCGTTCACGGCACCGACGACCGGATCGCCCCGGTCGATCCCGTCCGAGACTGGGCGCGGACGCTGCGCAACGTCGAAATGCGCGAGTTCGAGGACGCCGGTCACGACCTGCTGCACGAGAAGGTTCACGCCAGTGTCACCAACGTCAGCCGTGAATTCCTTCTCGCGCATTCCAGGTAGTCCTCTCAGGAGAGCGCGTCGAGCACCTCTTTCGACGTGACGGGATGCGAGAACATCGGGTAGTCGTAGGTGATCGCGTTCTCGTGCTCGGCGACCGACGTTCCGGCCACACAATCGGTGAGTGTGATGACCCGGTAGCCGTTCTCGTATCCGGTGCGCATGGTTGATTCGACGCAGCAGTTGGTCAGGAAGCCGCCGAGAAGGATCGTGCGAATTCCTTTGCTGCGCAGAATGAAATCGAGGTTGGTGCTGGCAAATGTGTCGAGTCCGCGCTTGCCCTCGATGACGATGTCGCCGTCCTTCGGGGTGAGGTCGTCGACGATCGCGGCTCCCCACGAACCCTTCACGAAAGCCTTGCCGTCGACGACGCCCTTGAGGATTCCGTAAGGATGCGAGGTGATTTCGTTGTACCCCTCGGCGAAGGTGATCGGTGCGTGCATCACGGTGACACCCGCCGCGCGCGCCGCATCGACCAGCGTGGCGGTGTTCGCGAGGAGTCCGTTCGATTCCATGACCGGTGCGACGGCCTCGTGGAGGACACCGCCTTCGGTGGTGAAGTCGTTCTGGTACTCGATGAGCACGACGGCGGTGGTTGCGGGATCCAGTTCGAGCTTGTCGGTCATGGTCGGCACCTTCTCTGTTGTGGTCCGGGTCACGAATCTTCTCAATTAAACAGTTTGTCAGACAAGCAGGCAAGGGGTGGTAGCGTCGCGGCATGGATACGACTCCGTTGTCGCGCATGCCGCTCAGCCTTGCCGTGTCGGGAAGAATCCGCGCTGCCATTCTCGACGGCTCGCTTCCCGTCGGGGAGGCATTGCCGACCGAACAGGAACTCGCGCAGACGTTCTCGGTGGGTCGATCGACGGTGCGCGAGGCACTTCGCGTGCTGCAAGCGCAGGGATTGTTGACCGGGGCGGACACTACTTCGACTGCCAGGCCTCGGGTGACGCACGAGCATACGGCCGATTCTGCGGCCACCGCTCTCAGTACGGCGTTGCAGGTGGGGGCAGTTCCGCTCGGCGATCTTGTCGAATTGCGGGTGCTGCTCGAAGCCGCAGCGTTGCGCACACTCGTAGCCGTGCCAGGCGACGCCCGGGTTGCGATCGAGCGGATGCGAGTCGCGACGCGTGCCGACGACTCGGTCGCCTTCCACGACGCAGACGTCGACTTTCACGTCGCGCTCGCCGGAGCAGGCGGGAACAAGGCATTCGGGTTGGTCATGACGGTTCTCCGCGACAGCATTGCCGGCTACCTGCTGAGCGAACTCGACTCGCGCGAGAACTCGGCAGCCACGCTGGGCGCACTGCTGGCAGAACACGAGGGCATCGCCGACGCGATCGAGCGCGGCGCAGCCGACGAGGCTGCCGATCTGGTCGAGCGCCATGTGCGCGGATTCTACGAAGGACGAACGGAATGACCACGAGTATCGACCTGTTGGGTGAACGCTTGCAGAAAGCGCTGGGGGACAGGGCAACAACCGACCCCGACCGCATGGGCGCGTACGTCCGCGATCAATCGCTGCTCACCGCGGCCGGAAGTCCCGCTGCGTTGGTCAAGGCGAAGACTGTCGACGACGTCGTCGCGGTCATGACCGTGGCCCATGAACTCTCCGTTCCCGTGGTGACACGAGGGGCGGGTACCGGGTTGGCCGGCGCCGCCAACGCACTCGACGGATGCATCGTTCTGAGCGTCGCGGGGATGGATCGCATTCTCGAGATCGATCCCGCTGCACGTACCGCCACGGTGGAGCCCGGAGTGATCAACGGTGACCTGGCGGAAGCGGCTGCACAGCAGGGCCTTTGGTACGTTCCTGATCCGGGAAGCCGGGCCATCTCGAGTATCGGCGGCAATCTGGCGACAAATGCAGGCGGCATCTGTTGCGCCAAGTACGGCGTCACCGGTGATCACGTCGCTGCCCTGACGGCGGTGCTGGCCGACGGGCGTGTGATCCGTACCGGTGCACGGACGCGCAAAAATGTTGCGGGACTGGACCTGACACATCTGCTCGTGGGGTCGGAGGGGACTCTGGCGGTCATCGTCGAAGCCACGATGCGTCTGCGTACAGCGCCGACAGCCGCGACCACCGTCGTCGCTTTCTTCGATTCCGCGGAGTCCGCAATCGATGCCGTCCTCGCCGTGTCGGCAGTGGCCGAACCGTGTCAGCTGGAGTTGATGGACGACGTCACGATCGGCGCGGTCAATCGCCTGACGAAGATGGGGCTGGACGAATCGGCCGGGGCGATGCTGCTCATCCAGTGCGACGGTAGGTCAGCGGCCGCCGAGGCAGCGGACTGTGCCGCGGCGTGCGAAAGCGTCGGGGCGCGAGAAGTTTTCCACACCGACGATCCGGTGGAAGGTGAAGAGTTCACTGCCGCCCGGCGGATGGCGTTGCCCGCTCTCGAGGCGTTGGGAACGGTGCTACTCGACGACGTCGCGGTGCCAGTTCCGGCGTTGCCGTCCATGCTGGGGTGCATCCGCGAGGCAGCTGGGCGTCACGGTGTCACGATCGGAACGTTCGGTCACGCCGCCGACGGAAATCTCCACCCCACCATCGTGTTCGATGCCGCCGACCCCGGAGCGCAGGATCGTGCGCGTCAAGCGTTCGACGACATCGTTGCCGGCGCATTGAATTTGGGCGGAACGATCAGTGGTGAACACGGTATCGGCGTTCTCAAAGCGCCGTACATGGCAGATATGGTCGGCCAGACCGAACGCGAAATGATGCTTGCAGTGAAGGCCGCATTCGATCCGAAGAACATTCTCAATCCCGGACGAGGTATCTGAGCGCCTCGTCCGACCCTCACTCGTCGAGAATTGCGCTACCAGACGAACGTGTTGCTGCACGACGCTTTTCGAGTGACGATATCCGTCATGAAGCTGTTGATGCTCGGAGGAACACGGTTCCTCGGCCGTGCTCTCGTCGACGACGCTCTGGCTCGGGGCTGGGAAGTGACAGTGCTCCATCGGGGGCTCACCGGAGCGCCGCCGTCTACAGCGGAGGTCCTGTTCGCGGATCGCACCGATCAGCGAGCGATGGTTGATGCGCTCGGTGATCGTCGATGGGACCTTGTGGTCGACACGTGGTCGGGTAGCCCCCGAGTGGTGGCTGAAAATGCCCGGATCTTGCGCGGCCGCGTCGACCGGTACGCGTACGTTTCCAGCGTATCGGCCTATCGGTGGGGCTTGCACGTAGACGAGACCTCACCGGTGGTTGCCGCATCTGCGACGTCCGATGACAACACCGATTACGCGTCCGCCAAACGTGGGGCCGAACTCGCTGTCCTGGAATCCTTCCCGGAGGCGCTGCTCGCGAGGGCAGGGTTGATCCTCGGCCCGCACGAGGACATCGGGCGGCTGCCGTGGTGGCTACGGCGCATCGCTACGGGCGGACGTGTCGTGGCCCCGGGAGCGCCGACTCGACCGCTGCAGTACGTCGATGTTCGTGACGTCGCATCGTTTGTCCTGTCCGGACTGGCGGCAAAGATCAGCGGGGCGTACGACGTCATCAGTGCGTCCGGGCACACCACTACCTCCGGGTTCCTCGAGGCGTGCGTGGACGCCACCGGTTCGGACGCGGAACTCGTGTGGATCGACGAGGGTCGACTGGCGGCAGCGGGAGCGCAGCCGTGGACGCAACTTCCGTGTTGGGTTCCACAAGAGGGCGAGTTCGCCGGCTTCCTCGAAGCCGACACCACCAAGGCATCGCGGGCCGGGTTGCAGTGCCGTCCCGTCGAAGAAACCGTGCGAGATACCTGGGAGTGGATGCAGCGGGAAACTGCCCCGACCCAGCGGGAGGATCGTGCTGTGCACGGACTGCCCCCGGAGATCGAAAGAGAACTACTCGCCGCCGAAGAATGAAACGAGTGTGGCCCGGTTCGTATTCGAACCGGGCCACACTCGTGAAAGACGATCGGTCAGGCGTACAGGTCGCTGATCTTGGTCTTGTGAGCTTCGTGAATGATGTTGCGCTTGAGCTTGAGAGTCGGCGTCAATTCACCGGTCTCCTGGGTGAAGTCGACCTCGAGGATCGTGTACTTCTTGATCTGCTCCGGGTTGGAGACCTTCTTGTTGGCGTCGGCAACGGCCGAATCGATCTCGGCGATCAGGTCGGCGTTCTTCACCAGATCGGCGATCGGGGTGCCGGCGGGCAGTCCGTTGCGCTCGACCCAACCGGGCAGGGTTTCCGGATCGAGAGTGATCAGTGCACCGATGAACGGCTGGCCGTCACCGACGACGAGGCACTGGCTGATCAGAGCATGCGCGCGCAGGGAATCCTCGAGGCCGGCCGGTGCGACGTTCTTGCCGCCGGCCGTGACGATGATTTCCTTCTTGCGACCGGTGATGGAGACGTAGCCCTCGTTGTCGATCGATCCGAGATCGCCGGTGTGGAACCAGCCGTCGACGATCGATTCGGCCGTCGCCTTGTCGTTGTGCCAGTAGCCGGCGAAGACGACCGGGCCCTGCAGGAGGAGTTCGCCGTCTTCGGCGATCCGGGCGGCGTGGCCGTTGATCGGCTTGCCGACGGTGCCGACGCGCTGCGCGCTCGAGGTGTTGACGGTGATTGCGGCGCTGGTCTCGGTGAGTCCGTAGCCCTCGTAGATGGGGATGCCGACGCCGCGGAAGTAGTGGCCGAGGCGCGCGCCGAGGGCTGCGCCACCGGAGACTGCACGCTCGCACTCGCCGCCCAGTGCTGCGCGCAACTTCGAGTAGACGAGCTTGTCGAATACCGCATGCTTGAGCTTGAGTGCCAGTCCGGGGCCACCCTTTTCGAGGGATTCGCTGTATTCGATGGCCGTGGCGGCAGCCTTGTCGAAGATGCTGCCCTTACCGCCGTCGACTGCCTTCTGGCGAGCCGAGTTGTACACCTTCTCGAACACGCGAGGCACCGAGAGGATGAAGTTGGGCTTGAAACCGGCGAACTGCTCGAGGAGCGTCGTCAGGTCCGACGTGTGGGCGACGGTGACCTTGGCGTCGAAAGCACCGAAGGAGATCGCACGCGCGAATACGTGGGCGAGCGGCAGAAACATCAGCGTCTTCTTGCCGGGGACCATCGACTCCGGCATGGCCAGGCGGCAGGCGTTGGACTCGGCGTAGAAGTTGGAATGCGTCAGCTGGACGCCCTTGGGGCGTCCCGTGGTTCCGGAGGTGTAGATCAGGGTCGCGGGCGAGGCAGCGGTGACCTGGTGACGACGAGTGTGCAGTTCTTCGTCGGTGATTGCCGAACCGCGACTGGAAAGCTCGTCGATCGCACCCGACTCGATGACGAGAACCTCGCGGAGGGCTTCTGCGCCGTCGGTGACTTCCTTGTGAGTCTCCGCGTGCTTGGCCGTTTCGACGACCAGAAGTGTCGTCGCGGAATCCTCGAGGATCCACTGCGCCTGGTCGGGGGAGGAGGTCTCGTAGATCGCGACGGTGCATCCGCCGGCAGTCCAGATGGCGTAGTCGAGAACGACCCACTCGTAGCGAGTCGCGGACAGGATAGCGACGCGGTCGCCGAGCTCGACACCCGAAGCGATCAGGCCCTTGGCAACTGCGGAGACCTGCTTCGCGAATTCAGCTGCAGTGACGTCGACCCATCCGCCGTTCGACGGCCTCTTGAACGGCACGAATGTGGGGTCTTCTTCGGCGTGACGGAACACGGAGTCGGCCATGGAAACGTTCTCCGGAATTGAGAACGACTGTGGAACTGAGAACTCGCGCACTATTGACCCCTCCAGTGACTACTGACATTTCTGATGTGCATTGCATCACATTAGTCGTCATTTTGCACTGTCGTTACTATTCGGTAGAACTGGTCGGGCGCTGACCTGCAGTTTAGTGTGACCGCCTGTTTACAGGTAATCAGGCGACGTGTTGGAGCGTGCGGCCGTGCACGGACAACCACCGGCGAATTGCGTAGTCCAATCGGTCCGGATCCACTCCGAGTTGCTCTGCAGTAGCTGCGAGGATCTCCGACGTGTCTCCCGGCACCTCGGTGGTGCCGAGTGTTGCGCTGATGAAGGTGTCGGCAGCGGTACCCAGATCGGTGTGTGGAATTCCGGCCAACATCAACAGGTGTGCCCAGGTCACTTCGGAACCGTCTCCGCAGGCGTCCACCCAGGCAAGGTGAACCGCGTCGAGAGCGTGGTCGGAATCAGCGGCCGACAGCAGATCCTCGACGCTGTTGATTCGCAAGTGATGGAGTTTCTCGGCGACCTGTTGGATGTGCCGTGCCTCGATCGGGACGCCCGTTGCCGTGTAGCGGCGCTTGTACGAACCGATCTTGCCTGCCCACTGGTCCGAACTCCCGGCTTCCTCGAAGGTGCGGAGTAGTTCGCGTGCGCCGTCCGTGACGGGTTTGTCTTCGCGGGCTCGCCGGTAGGCGAGGTAGCGATCGACGACGGTCACTTCGCTGTGACCCGACGTGGACTGAACGGATTCGATGATGCACAGGGCGAGGCTCTGTCGATAAGCGTCTGACGCAACCCAGGCGGACGGGTCGCCCAGGCGGTCACGGCACGCGGCTGCGACGGCGTCGACGGTATCGGTCGAGATGGTCACGGTTCCTCCAGAAAGCCGAATTCTTTTTGTTCCATTTGGCCTATCGGCACCGAGGAGCGAAATGTTGCACACATCACAAATTCTCAGAATCCTCTTGGTCTGTGCTCAGGCTGGAGAGGTCTGCACTCAGGCGAGGAAGGTCAGCACTTCGTCGTCGCTGAGTTGATGAAAGTCCTCGAATGCAGCACCGACGCCGCCCAGCAGGGCAGGAACGAAGGGGCAGACGACGCGATCGGCGGAGCATGCGATCACTCTCATGGCTTCGGGGGAGGCGACGGGGACAGCGACGATCACGGAGTCAGCACCCGCGGTGCGCGCGCAGCGACAGGCAACGGCTGCACTCGCACCCGTAGCCATTCCGTCGTCGACGATCACCGCAGTGCGTCCGTGGAGGGAAACCGGGGTCCGTCCCTCGCGCAGGAGACGTGCCCGCCGGTCCAATTCGGTTCGCTCGTCGCGTTCGACGGCGGCGAGTTCACGTTTCGAGACGCGTACCGCTGCGATGACATCGTGATTGAGGACTCGCACGCCGCCCTCACCGATTGCGCCCATCGCCAGTTCCGGGTTGTACGGACTGCCGAGCTTGCGCACCACCACGATGTCCAGCGGAGCGTTCAGTGCCGCAGCCACCTCGGCTGCTACCGGTACTCCGCCGCGTGGGAGTCCGAGAACGACAGGCTTGTCGATACGCAAAGACTCGAGCCGCCCGGCCAGAAATTTGCCGGCGGAAGATCGATCCCGATACTGGGTCACCGCGTTGTCCTCGAGAAGCTCGAACCCCGACCAGTTCGACGCTACTCGCTGCGCGTCACCGCGACGAGACCGTGAACCGCCGCAGGGCGAGAGCGGGGTTCTTCTCCCGGACTTCGGCGATGCGAGCGGCCGACACGGTTGCGGTGGCGACACCGACCTGCTCGCCCAGTGAGCACATCACGACGCCCATCGGGTCGACGATCATGCTGGCACCAGCGCCGCCGCGCGCGCTCTGATCAGCCGCTGCGATGTACATCGTGTTCTCGATGGCCCGGGCGCGTACGAGAGTGGTCCAGTGATCTTCCTTGAGTGGCCCGGGCACCCACTGGGCGGGCAGGAGCAGGATGTCCGCGCCGACGTCGACAATGCGCCGGGTGACTTCCGGAAAGCGCAGGTCGTAGCAGGTCTGGAGGCCGAAGGTCAGGCCGTCGCACCCGAAAGTCTGCGGTTCCGTGATGTCGCCGGCACGGATCACGGCCGACTCCTGGTATCCGAAAGCGTCGTAAAGATGCAGTTTCCGGTAGGTCGCCACCAGTTCGCCGTTCGGGTCCATCGCGACGAGAGTGTTGGAGATTCTGCTCACGTCGTCGATCCGCTCGTTCATTCCCGCGACGAGGAAGATTCCCAACTCTGCGGCGACCGCCGCCAGTGCCGAACCGAATTCGCCGTCAAGGCCCTCTGCGGACTCGATCAGCCGTTCATCCGTCTTCGGTGCGGTGAACATCGAGTATTCCGGCGCCACGACAACTTTCGCGCCCCGTGCTGCTGCATCGGAAGCCAGTGATCGCAGCGATTCGAGGTTGGCTTTCTTGTCCGTCCCCGGGGCGAATTGGGCAATCGCGACAACGGTCTGGGCGGGGGTGGCTGCGGTGGCTTCGGTCATGCTTCCTACGCTAGGCGAAACCCGCTGGGAGGGTGGATCTGTCGTAAATGCACCCCCGGTATGTCGTCGTGTCTATACTCTATCCGCTAAACTGCTGGTCAAATGAGTGATATTGAGCGTGACCCCGAACCCCCAACATTTGCCGACCTCGACATCGATGATCGGGTACTGAAGGCACTGTCAGACGTGGGCTACGAGTCGCCCTCGCCCATTCAGGCTGCCACCATTCCGCCGCTGCTAGAAGGCAAGGACGTCGTCGGTCTCGCACAGACCGGTACCGGCAAGACCGCAGCCTTCGCAGTTCCAGTCCTGTCGCGGATCGACACGTCGATCAAGCAGACCCAGGCGCGGGTGCTTGCTCCCACGCGTGAGCTGGCGCTTCAGGTTGCCGAGGCATTCGGCAAGTACTCCGCGCACATCCCCGGACTCAACGTCCTGCCGATCTACGGTGGCCAGAGCTACGGCGTCCAGCTGTCCGGCCTGCGCCGCGGTGCACACGTCGTCGTCGGTACCCCGGGTCGTGTCATCGACCATCTCGAAAAGGGCACCCTCGACCTGACCAATCTCAAGTACCTCGTTCTCGACGAGGCCGACGAGATGCTCAAGATGGGTTTCCAGGAGGACGTCGAGCGCATCCTCCGCGACACCCCCGGCGACAAGCAGGTCGCCCTGTTCTCCGCGACTATGCCCGGCTCGATTCGCCGGATCTCGAAGCAGTACCTGAACAATCCGGTCGAGATCACCGTCAAGTCCAAGACGTCGACCGCTTCGAACATCACACAGCGCTACATTCAGGTTGCTCACCAGCGCAAGCTCGACGCACTGACCCGAGTCCTCGAGGTCGAGGCATTCGAGGCGATGATCATCTTCGTCCGCACCAAGCAGGCCACCGAAGACCTGGCGGAGAAGCTACGAGCCCGCGGGCACTCGGCCGCCGCGATCAACGGCGACATCGTCCAGGCACAGCGTGAGCGGACCATCGGTCAGCTCAAGAGCGGGGCCCTCGACATCCTCGTCGCCACCGACGTTGCTGCGCGCGGCCTCGACGTGGATCGAATCTCCCACGTCGTCAACTACGACATCCCGCATGACACGGAGTCGTACGTTCACCGCATCGGTCGTACCGGCCGCGCCGGTCGTCAGGGTGACGCGTTGCTGTTCGTGGCACCGCGTGAGCGGCATCTGCTCAAGTCCATCGAGAAGGCGACGCGTCAGCCGCTTGCGGAGATGCAGCTTCCCAGTGTCGACGACGTCAACGCCCAGCGTGTGGCCAAGTTCGGTGACTCCATTACCGAGAGCCTGGCCTCGGAGAATCTCGCGATGTTCCGCAAGATGATCGAGGATTACGACCAGGAACACGACGTTCCGCTCATCGACATCGCTGCCGCTCTGGCACTGCAGTCGCGTGACGGCGAAGCATTCTTGCTTTCTCCCGAGCCGCCGGCACCGCCGCGTCGTGAGCGCGAGCCGCGTGAACCGCGTCCCCCTCGTCGTTTCGACGACGGCCCGGCTCCTCGCTCGCGTGGACCCGAGGGCCAGGAGTTGGCTGCGTACCGCATCGCCGTCGGCAAGCGTCACCGCGTCGTTCCGGGTGCCATCGTCGGTGCCATCGCCAACGAGGGTGGACTCCGTCGAAGCGACTTCGGGCACATCAGCATTCGCCCGGATCACAGCATCGTCGAGCTGCCGGCCGACCTCTCCAACGAGACTCTCGAAGCTCTGCGTCGTACGCGCATCTCCGGCGTCCTGATCCAGTTGCAGCCTGATTTCGGCCCGCCCCAGGGACGTCCGAGTGGCCGTGGCGACCGTGGTGGCCGGGACGATCGCGGTGGACGTGACGACCGCCGCGGTGGCGGACGCGATCGCTACAACGACTGACGTACAGAGCTGAAACAGGCGCTGCCCTCCGTGAGGAGGACAGCGCCTGTTTTTGTCGGCCAGTTCAGCGCGCCGGGCGGTAGTCAGATCGGCGTCGGTGCGAGAGCGTCGTTCTTCCTGGCGTTGGTGTCGAACTGCGTGCGGTACAACTCGGCGTACCGACCACCGCGCGCCAGCAGTTCCTCATGATTTCCGCGCTCGACGATCTGGCCTGCTTCGACGACAAGGATCAGGTCGGCTGAACGGATCGTCGACAAACGGTGAGCGATCACCACTGCAGTCCGCCCGGCGAGTGCTTCGCCGAGTGCTTCCTGAACCGCGGCTTCCGACGTCGAGTCGAGATGCGCGGTGGCCTCGTCCAGGATCACGACGCGAGGCTGGGCCAGGAGCAGTCGCGCGATGGTCAGGCGTTGACGCTCGCCGCCCGAGAGGCGGTATCCGCGCTCACCCACCACGGTCTCCAGTCCGTCGGGCAGCGACGCAACCAGGTCGGTGAGACGTGCTCGCTCCAGCACCTCACGCAGATCTTCTTCTGTGGCATCCGGTCGGGCAAGGAGCAGGTTGGATCGAAGGCTCTCGTGGAACAGATGCCCGTCCTGCGTGACCATGCCGACGGTCTCGCGGATGGAATCGGCACTGAGGTCGCGGACGTCGACGCCGCCCAACTCGACCGATCCGGAGTCGATGTCGTAGAGACGCGGAATCATCTGGGCAACGGTCGACTTTCCGGCACCGGACGTGCCGACCAGGGCGACCATCTGTCCTGCTTCGGTGCGGAACGACAGGTCGTGCAACACGTCCTCGCCGCCGCGAGTGTCGAGGATCGCGACTTCCTCCAGAGAGGCGAGAGACACCTTGTCCGCTGACGGGTACGCGAAAGTGACGTTCTTGAACTCGACCGACACCGGGCCCTGCGGCACCGTGCGTGCATCGGGCTTCTCGGTGATGAGCGGTGCCAGATCGAGAATCTCGAATACCCGCTCGAAGCTGACCAGAGCGCTCATGACGTCCACCCGCGCGCTGGCCAGTGCGGTCAGCGGCGAGTACAGGCGCGTCAACAACAACGCCATCGCAACGACGGCGCCTGCGTCCAACTGTCCGCGCAGCGCGTAGAAGCCGCCGAGCCCGTAGACGAGGGCAAGAGCCAGGGCCGAGACCAGTGTCAGCGCTGTGACGAAGACGGACTGCAGCATTGCGGTCCGGACTCCGATGTTGCGCACACGCCTGGCACGAACCGCGAACTCCGCAGACTCTTGCGACGGGCGACCGAACAGCTTGACCAGAGTCGCTCCGGGAGCGGAGAACCGCTCCGTCATCTGGGTGCTCATGAGCGAATTATGGTTGGCTGCTTCACGATTGAGTGCTGCAAGTTTTGCGCCCATCCGCCGAGCGGGGATGACGAAGATGGGGAGAAGCAACAACGCGAGGACGGTGATCTGCCAGGAGATCCCGAGCATGACGATCAGCGTGATCACCAGGGTGACCAGGTTGCTGACCACTCCGGACAAGGTGTCGCTGAAGGCGCGCTGAGCGCCGATGACGTCGTTGTTGAGCCGGCTGACCAGCGCTCCGGTTCGAGTTCTGGTGAAGAACGCGATGGGCATCTTCTGGACGTGATCGAAGACGGTGGTGCGCAGATGCAGGATCAGATCTTCACCGATGCTGGCCGAAAGCCACCGGGTCAACAGGCCCAGAGCGGCTTCGAGAAGTGCAACCAGTGCGATCAGCGCGGCAAGTTTGACGACTACGTCCACGGCGTCGCCGCCGACTATCGCGTTGACCACGCGCCCGGCCAGGACGGGGGTTGCCACGGCAAGTGCAGCGGTGACGACGCTCAGTACGAGGTACCAGCTGAGGTTACGTTTCTGCGGAACCGCGAACGTCGCGATTCGCTTCAGTGTCGCCTTCGAGAACGGGCGCCGATCTTCTTGCGCGTGCATCGCGTTGTACATCGCGTTCCACGCGGTGACTTCCATACTCATGACTTCGCCCCTCCGGTCGCCGGCCACGAAGAATACGTGGCCGGTACGACACGAAGGTAGAACCTAAACCAAACTTCAGGTCAAGTGTGGCCTCAGCGGGCCACGTCGACCACGACTCGCGGAGGATCGCTGAGCGTCGTCACCGTGAACGGTTGCTTCTCGGTCACCCCGATGAACGACTGGGTGACACCTTCGAAGACGTTGGACCCGTTGACCTCGGTCACGACTCCGCCGACGCCGGGAACCGGGTTGGGGCCGGAGTACTGTTCGACTCCGCTGTCGAAGGGGTAGGCGGAACCGTCGATCAGGACCTGGATCACTGCGGCACCCTTGATGTCCACGGGCTTTCCGCTGCCCTCCTGCGTGGCCGCGTCGACGTACTTCACGCGCCATCCGGGTGTGCCGGTGCCGCCCATCTCGTAGACGACACGATCGAAGCCGTCGTGCTCGCCCACGCGGACGTCGACGACGGTGAGCTTGGACTCGGTACCCGCAGCCGACGTCTTGTCCGAGCTGTCCGTCGGGACTGGTTCTGTGGTCGACGCTGCGGCACTCGATGTCGAGGTGACGGCCGAGGTGGCTGCCGTGGGAGTGGTCTCCGTGTCCTGCGAACAGGCAGTCAGGCTCACGCCCACTGCGATGGCAGCGACAGCGGCAAATGATCTCGTCCGGTTCGTTGTCATGACTCGATCGTAGGGCTCGCGTAATCGGGATCCGCGGCGGCGGTGCCCGGAGTTACCTAACCGATATCGCCGTCGACGTAGAGCCACTTGCCGTCTGCTCGCGCAAATCGACTGCGTTCGTGGAGCATTCCCCGATTGCGTCCGAATGCGTAGTGAGCGCGAAATTCCACGATGCCGTCGGAATCGAACAGCCCACCTCGTTCGGTGTCCAGGATCTCCAAGCGGAGCCAATTCTGGTCGGGGTCGAGATCGAGTTCGGTAGGGCGATGGTCGGGATGCCAAGTCCGCGTGAGATATTCGTCGTCCAACAACGCGAATGCGGTGTAGCGCGAACGCATCAGGGTTTCGGCGGTCGGTGCGTGCGCGTCACCGCTGACGTACTTGCCACAGCACTCGGCCAACGTGTTGCCACTGCCGCACGGACACGGATCGTTCGGGCGAGGTCTGGTGGGGCGGCTCGAGGTCACCGCCCCATTACAGCACGGGGTCTCAGACCAACTTGTGTTCGCGGTTCTCCCAGTACGGTTTGCGGAGGTCGCGCTTGAGGATCTTTCCGGTGGGATTGCGTGGAAGGATCTTGACGACGTCGATACTGGTCGGGCACTTGAACTTTGCGAGACGTTCCTGGGTGTAGGTGATCAGTTCGGCTTCGTCGATCTGCGCATCGCCGGTGAGAACCACGACGGCCTTGACGGTTTCACCCCAACGATCGTCTGGCACGCCGATGACCGCGACTTCGGCGATCGCCGGATGCTCGACCAGAACTCGCTCGATCTCGGGGGAGTAGACGTTCTCGCCGCCGGTGATGATCATGTCCTTGAGGCGGTCCTCGATGAACACGAAACCGCCGGAGTCGGCGCGGCCCATGTCGCCGCTCCGCAGCCATCCATCTGCGGTGATCGTTTCGGCTGTCGCCTCGGGCTTACCCAGGTATCCGGGAGTGCACTGCTCTGATCGCCACCAGAGTTCGCCGGTCGTACCGGTAGGCACGTCTTCGAGCGTGACGGGGTCCACCACGCGCATCTCGACGCCGGGGATCGCTGTGCCTGCTGACGCCATGCGCTCGATCTGCGACTCGTCGCGGTGAACGTCCGGCATCAACGCCGTGACGACGCCCGCCATCTCGGTCATGCCGTAGACCTGGACGAATTCGGTGTCCGGCCAGGCTGCGAGTGCCGCACGCAACAGCGGGAGCGGCATGGGTGCGGCGCCGTACGTGATGCGTTTGAATGCCTTGAAGGCGGCGACCGCCTGCTCGCCTGCGGCCAGGACTCCGGCAATGACCGGTGGGACGAGAAAGGCGATGTTGGCTCCGGCGGCCAGACCGGCGAAGATCGACGGGCCGTCCGCTTCTCTGGTGAAGTAGCAGCGTCCGCCGGCGTGAATTCCCATGATGGCGTAGCACGTTCCGCCGACGTGGAACATCGGCATCGCGATCAGGAATCGATGATCCTCGTGGGCCGGCAGGATCTCGAGAACACTGTTGCTGTGCGCGAACAGGTTTCGATGCGTGAGCTGGACGCCTTTGGGTCGACCGGTCGTTCCGGAACTGTAGAGAACCAGTGCGGTGGCATCGGGGCTCACCTCGGGTCGGGAGCTCAGCGGGGCGACCTCGTCGATCCAGGGTTCGAATTCGTCGTGTTCACCGCCGACGGCGAAGATCGATTCGACGGCCGTCAGGCGGTCTCGCATGGAGACGATCTGGGGGAGTAGTTCGCTGCCGACGAACAGGATGCGAGCGCCACAGTCCGCGAGTACGTAATCCAGCTCTTCGCTCGAAAGTCGCCAGTTGGGAACGACATTCGCGGCGCCGAGCAGTGAGGCGGCGTAGGTGACTTCGAGGCAGGACAGATGGTTCTTGTCGACGAAGGCGACAGTATCGCCGGCGCGGATCCCGGATTCGGCGAGTGCTGCGGCGATCTTCAAGATGCGTTCCCGCCATTGGGCCCACGTGTATTCGGTTCCTTGGAAGGTCATCGCTGCTTGATCAGGCTTGACCGTCGCCCAGTGCTCTAGCCGATCGAAAATGATTCCAGCGGTGGCGTCGGACATTCGGCCGCCTCTCTCGTGTGATTGGTGTCACAAGGTTAGTGTGCGTCCGCCGTTCGTATCGCTGTTTCTCTCCAATGCACACCAGTGCGCACCAGTCGGAGAGCCGTGATCTCCCAGACCCTGATCGGCTCTGCCACGGATATCAGGGTGGTCCCCGATGGCGGGGGCGCCCGCCACCCGACAGGATGGAACCAACCATTGCGGGCGTCCGTGTTTTCACGGGCGCCCGTCACGCCCGCAAAGTAGTACGAAGTGAACAGGAAAGGCGATCATGAGTTCGCACGCCCAGGATGTCGCGGCCCGCGCAGTCGGCCTGTCCAAGACCTACGGCACCGGAGATACCCAGGTGCACGCCCTCAGTTCGGTCTCCGCAGATTTTGCCCGCGGTGAGTTCACGGCGATCATGGGCCCGTCCGGCTCCGGCAAGTCGACGCTGATGCATTGCCTCGCCGGTCTGGATTCCGCCAGTTCGGGTTCTGTTCTCATCGGTGACACGGAACTCACGACGCTTTCCGACAAACAGATGACCCAACTGCGACGCGATCGCATCGGTTTCGTTTTCCAGGCTTTCAACCTGGTGCCGACGCTGACTGCGCTCGAGAACATCACGCTGCCGCTCGACATCGCGGGACGCAAAGCGGATCCGACCTGGCTGAACAGCGTCCTGACCAAGCTGGGTCTGGGAGATCGGCTCGATCACCGGCCAGGAGAGCTCTCGGGTGGTCAGCAGCAGCGTGTGGCGTGCGCGCGTGCGCTGGCGGGTCAGCCGGAGATCATCTTCGGCGACGAGCCGACCGGAAACCTCGATTCGAAGTCCTCCGGGGAGGTGCTCTCGATCCTGCGGGCGGCTGTCGACGAGTTCAACCAGACAGTGGTGATCGTGACACACGATCCGCGGGCAGCGGCGTATGCCGATCGGGTGGTATTCCTCGCGGACGGCAAGATCGTCGACGAATTGCGCGAGCCGACGGCGGATTCGGTCCTCGACCGGATGAAGCGTCTGGACGCTCCGCAGGCGGTCGTGAACGTGGAAGCCGGGGCTTGAGCACATGGCTTCGGTAAGTAACTCGCCGATGCGCAAGGTTTCCCTGCGCAACTTGGCGGCACACAAGGTGCGACTTGCGCTGACGGTTCTGTCCGTGGTGCTGGGCACGGCTTTTGTCGCGGGTTCGTTCGTTTTCACCGACACCCTCCAGAAGACTTTCGATTCGATCTTCGAGAACACCGCCCAGGGCGTCGACGTGCGGGTGTCGATGGAAGAGCGCAACACCAGCGGCGTTCCGGTCGAGGATGTCGACAAACTTGCCGCTGTCGACGGTGTCCGAGCGGTAGCTCCGGCCGTCAGCGGGCAGATCGTCCTGATCAATGCAGACGGCGGCGCTGTTCAGACCGGCGGTGCGCCGAGTATCGGTCAGTCCTACCTGCCGCCCGGCCAGGCGATTGCCGAACCCGACACCTTCGTCGAAGGCGCGCCTCCGACGCAGACCGGCCAGGTGGCGCTCAACACCAGCGCCGCCGAGCGAGCCGGGCTGAAGGTGGGGGACTCCGCCAAGGTTCTGGCACCGGCCCGCGGAATCGTGGACGTGACGTTGTCCGGCATCTACGAGGGCGCCGGTAGTGACACCGGTGGATTCATCGGCGCGCTCTTCACCGACGAGCAGGCCCGTGGACTCTTCACCGACGGCCAACATGTCGAGTACATCGACGTCGCGGGCAACGGCGTGTCCCAGACGGAACTGCAGCAACGCGTCGAGCAGGTTTTCCCCGATCTCAAGGTGCAGACCGGTGACGAGGTTCGCGAGGAAACCAAGGCGGAGGTCGACTCGGCGCTGAGCTTCATCAACTACTTCCTGTTGGCGTTCGGTGCGATTGCTCTGCTCGTCGGCACGTTCATCATCTACAACACCTTCTCGATGATCGTGGCCCAGCGCCTTCGTGAGCTGGCGCTGCTGCGTGCGATCGGTGCGAGCCGGGCGCAGGTCGGCCGCTCGGTGGTCACCGAGGCGCTCGTGGTCGGACTCATCGGCAGCATCATCGGTCTGCTCGGCGGCATCGGTCTCGCCTACGGATTGCGCAGTCTGCTCAACACGTTCGACGTCGGTCTGCCCGAGGGCCCGCTCCAGGTGGGTGCCCGCACGATCATCGTCGCGTTGGTGGTCGGCGTCGTCGTCACGACGCTCAGCGCTTATGCCCCGGCTCGTCGTGCGTCGAAGATCCCGCCGGTAGCGGCCATGCGTGAGGAGTTCGCCTCGACCGGCGACTCATTGCGGGTGCGGACGCTGATCGGTGCGATTCTCGGCGTGATCGGCGTGGCACTGCTCGTATTCGGCGCTCGCGGTACCGGTGGCGGCGCGGCTCTGATCGTCGGGCTCGGTGCGTTCTCGTTGATCATCGCGGTTCTTCTCGGTGCTCCGGCCCTGTCGCGGCCGATCGTCGGCGCGCTCGGTGCCGTGTTCGCCAAGCCGTTCGGCGCCATCGGGCGGCTGGCTCGTACCAATGCAGTGCGCAATCCCCGCCGTACGGCTGCAACGGCATTCGCGTTGACTCTCGGTCTGATGCTGGTGACGGTCATCGGAGTGTTCGGATCTTCGGCCAAGGCGAGCATCAATGCTCTTGTGGACGTGGGTGTCTCGGCCGACTACATCCTGACCGGCCCCAACGCGATCGGCGTGCCGCGGGGTGCGGCCGACGCAGTCCGACAGGTGCCCGACGTGCAGAGCGCGACGTCGTTGCACGGAGTGCGTGCGAAGGTCGACGGCGAGGACGAGCAGGGCGCTTCGTTCGACGGACCGATCGAAGGCGTGCTCGAGTACAAGATTCTCGAGGGCACGGTCGATCTGACCGGCAACAACATGCTCGTCTCGAAGTCGACTGCGGACGACAAGGGTTGGACTGTGGGCTCGACTCAGACGTTGACCGGTCCCGGCGGCGTCGAGTACCAGACGGTTGTCGCGGGAGTGTTCGAGGACAACCAGCTGATCGGTTCGTGGATCGTCTCGGACGAGGCGTACCGGAAGCTGATGCCAGCGGAGAGCCTGCCGGACTTCGTGGTGCTGGTGAAGGCGCAGCCCGGCGCGGATCTGACCACGCTGCGATCCGAACTCGAAACGGCCACGGAGAAGTACGTCGTCGTCCAGGTGCAGGATCGTGAGGAGTTCAAGGGAACTCAGGGGCAACAGATCAACACGTTGCTGGCGATCCTCTACGGACTGCTTGCACTCGCGGTCGTGATCGCAATCCTGGGCATCATCAACACCTTGGCGCTGTCGGTGGTCGAGCGGCGACGAGAAATCGGAATGCTGCGAGCCGTCGGCATGCAGCGCGGACAGATGCGGCGAACGATCTATCTCGAGTCGGTGCTTATCGCGGTGTACGGCGCAGCGGTCGGAGTTGTTCTCGGCATCGCGTTCGGTTGGGCCTTTGTGAGCACCCTTGCCGACCAGGGCCTCGACAAGATCACGATCCCGTGGGGTCAGGTGGTCGGAATGCTGATCGGCTCGGGTGTGGTCGGTGTCTTGGCCGCACTGTGGCCGGCCAACCGAGCGGCCAAGACGAAGCCGCTGGAGGCGATTGCAGACATGTAGGGCCTTCGGCCCCCGTGCGCACTTTCGGCAGCGGAAACAGCCGAAAGTGCGCACGGTACCGTTGCCACATGAGCACCCTTCAAGAAGTCGGCGAACGTGAATCCTGGCGCTGCTGGCTGTGTGACGAACCGGTCGATCCCGACATGTCCGTCAACGATCCGCGCGGCCCGAGCATCGACAGCATCAACACCGCGAAAAAGGGTGGCAAGACCAAAGGTGGTGTCGAACGCTTGGCGCACCGCGCATGTAACACCAAGAAGGGTGCGGTCAAACCTGTTGTGGAGTGGCCGGATCGGTTGTTCGTCGTGGATCCCGCTCCGATCATCGGGGTCGTCGAGCAGCTCGAGCGCAAGGGTGGTCGCGTCGCCGTCGCTCGTTGCCCGGGCAAAGACGATGCCCAGGAAGCGTCGGACTGGTTGATCGACAGGTTGTCGCGACTGGCTCCGTCGCTGAATGTGGAAACGAGCATCGACGCCGCGGGCGGGGGTTACCTGTTGGTCCTCAAAACCGTGTAGTAGCTCGGTTCTGAGTGCCGTCTTTCGCGGTACCTGTTCCGCCTCCAGTGTCGTCGGGGTACGGTCGAACCGAACATGAATCCGGTTTCGAGTGCGAAGGAATCCCGATGAACCTGGCATTGACCGACGAGGAACTAGCGTTCCGCGACGAGATGCGGACGTTCTTCCGTACGCAAATCCCCGCGGACATCAGGGAGGCGTACGCCCACGGCGAGGAATTGGGGCGCGACCGTATGGTCGAGGCGCAGCAGATCCTCAACGCTCACGGTCTGGCGGTACCGCACTGGCCGGTCGAGTGGGGCGGCAAGGACTGGACCCCGGTCCAGCACAACATCTGGCTCGACGAACTTCAGCTTGCGTCGGTCCCCGAACCGTTGGCGTTCAACGCCAACATGGTCGGTCCGGTCATCGCAGCCTTCGGCTCGCAGGAGCAGAAGGAGAAGTTCCTTCCCGCGACCGCCAACCTCGACATCTGGTGGTGCCAGGGATTCTCCGAACCCGAGGCCGGCTCAGACCTCGCGTCGCTCAAGACCCGCGCGGTCCGCGACGGCGACGACTGGGTCATCAACGGTCAGAAGACGTGGACGACGCTGGGACAGTACGCCGACTGGATCTTCTGCCTCGTGCGTACCAATCCCGATGCGCCCAAGCGTCAGGCCGGCATCTCGTTCATCCTGGTCGATCTCAAGACGCCTGGCGTCACGGTCCGCCCGATCAAGCTGATCGACGGCGGCTACGAGGTCAACGAAGTGTTCTTCGAGGACGTCCGTGTGCCGGGAGAGAACCTGGTCGGTGAAGAGAACCAGGGCTGGGGCTACGCCAAGTTCCTGCTCGGCAACGAGCGCACCGGTGTCACGCGCGTCGGTTTCTCGAAGGTTCGGCTGGCCCAGGCCAAGGCCCGCGCTGCCGAGGTCAAGGTCGGTAACGGAACACTGCTCGAAGATCCGCTCTTCGCCGCCCGTCTCGCCGAACTCGAAAACGAACTGCTTGCCCTCGAGCTCACTCAGCTCCGGGTGGTCGCCAGTTCCGCTGACGGCCAGCCGAACCCGGCGTCGTCGCTGCTGAAGCTTCGTGGCTCCGAATTGCAGCAGGCGAGCGTCGAACTGCTGATGGACGTGGCCGGCCCTGATTCACTGCCGTACGACGCGGGCAGCGACATCGCCTCCGCGAGCTGGGCGCAGCACACTGCCCCGACGTACCTGAACTACCGCAAGGTATCCATCTACAGCGGATCGAGCGAAGTGCAGCGCAGCATCATCGCCTCCTCGATCCTCGGATTGTGAGGCGTGGCATGGACTTCGAACTGAACGACGAGCAGAAGCTTCTCCGCGACACCACCAAGGACCTCCTCGCGCGTAGCTACGACGCCGAGAAGCGCAACGCGATCATCGACTCCGATCCAGGGTGGAGCCCGCAGGTCTGGAAGCAGTTGGCCGAGGTCGGCCTGCTTGGCCTGACGTTCTCCGAGGACGACGGCGGCATGGACGCGGGCCCGGTGGAAATCGGCGCGGTCATGACCGAGATCGGTCGACGCTTGGCACCCGAACCGTTACTCGACGCGGTGGTGACGCCGGGCGGGCTCATAGCCGAAGGCGGCAGTGCAGAGCAGCGCTCGTCGATTCTTCCCGGAGTGGCCGAAGGCACCACGTTCCTCGCCTTCGCCGATCAGGAACCCGGAATCCGTTGGCCGGCAACCGAACGGACCACCGCGGCGGCCCAGGTCGACGGCGGCTGGACCGTCACCGGCATCAAGAATCCGGTCGGCCACGGCGCGACGGCGGACATCCTCGTCGTGAGCGCTGCGCTCCCGGATGGCGGCGTCGGACTGTTCCTCGTCAAGAGTGATGCCTCCGGCTTGGTACGCAAGTCCTACGCCACTCACGACGGTTTGCGCGGGGCGCAGATCGAGTTCACCGATACTCCGGCCGAAGCGCTCGGTGAGGGCGGAGACGCTTCCGCGCTGATCCAGGCCGCACAGATCCGTGAGCAGGCTGCTCTGTGCGCCGAGGCTGTCGGAGCAATGGAAGAGGCGCTGCGTCTGACCACCGAATACCTCAAGACGCGTAAGCAATTCGGTGTTCCGCTCGCAAAGTTCCAGACATTGACGCATCGTGCCGCCGATCTGTACGTCTCGCTCGAGTTGGCGCGCAGCATGAGTCTGTACGCAACGATGTCCCTTGCCGACGGAGTCGTGGATCCGGTGATCGCTTCGCGGGTGAAGTTGCAGATCGGGCGTTCGGCTCGGCTCATCGGTCAAGAGGCCATCCAGATGCACGGTGGTATCGGAATGACCGCCGAATACCCGGTGGGTCATTACGTGAGTCGCCTCGTCGCCATCGAGCACACCCTCGGCAGCACCGAAGACCATCTCCGGGTGTTGGCCGCCGGCGTGGCTGATCACGAGATGGTCAGCGTCGTCTGATCTTTCACGATCGACAGAAGGGTCGCATTCCGTTCGCGGAGTGCGACCCTTCGTCGTTCAGCGGTGAGAGCGTAAGACGTCCAAGCGGAGTCGACGCTGCTCGATGTTGACCGCACTGTCGGTGAACGCTTGTTGCCAGCCGGGGTCGCTCGTTCTGGACGCGGCGCTGCGGAGCAGTGGTATCGCCTCGAAAGGGAACCGAGCCTGCACACTGCGCAGGGTGGAGAAGTGGCTGTGCCGCGAGTGGATGCCCAGGTCCTCGCCTGTCGCGGCGTGCTCCAACGCCTCGTTTTCCAAGGCATTCAACAATTTTTCGGCGACGGCCAGCGGCCATGGACGGTCGATGCCGTCGAGGAGTGCGCTGCCGTCGACTCCCAGAAGGTACTCGTCCGCGTGTCCGGCGACTATGTACTCGACGCGCTCGCGTGGGTCGGCGATTGCGACGATTCTCCGGTCGGTCGTGCGCCCGTCCCTCTCCAAGAAGGCCGAAGCCCACGCTGTGTTCTTCTGGAGAACGGTTGCAGCAGTCCATGATTCGATCATCACGTCACGCCATTGTTTCTCGATGGGGATAGTGAGGGCGTCGCGCGGTGAACCGGCCATCGATTCCCACAGCGTCAGCGGAGTTGCAGTCACGACTTGGCGCAGCCACCAGCGCCGGATTCCCTTGTTCTTGTAGTGGACGTCTTCGATGCCGTCACGAAATGCGAGGTCGTCGAGTGAACCGGGCAAACGGACGGCCAGGCGCGGTCGCAACGGTTTCGTCTCGAGCCGCACCCAGGACCGAGCCCGAGTGACCATGCGAGAGGCGAACGGTGATCGGGGGAGTTGACGTAGTAGTTGAATGGCGCGCTCACGGACCCGCACGGCTGGATCGTCGAGTGCGCGTTCGAGGAGGGTGTAGTCGTGTTCACCCAGTCCGACGTCGAGATGATCGAGGAAATGCAGGCGGTTTGCCGTGGGCTCGTCGTCCCAGGCGATCTCGAGTTCTTCGCTCGCCAACTCCGGGTCGACCGTACGTATGTAATCGAACCAGGCGGTTCGGTCGTCCGGATCGGGCGAGAGCCACAGCTCGTCCCGGCGGGACCCGATCCGCCGGAGCTGGGCCCAGTCCGGATTCTGTTCCGCCAGGTACTGCCCCCGTCGACCGGCGAGGCGAAGGAGCGCCTCGCGGTGCTCGGGATACTTCATCGCGGCTTCCATGAAGAGCGGAACACTGGCCGCTGGCGCGAGGAATCCGTGTCGGTCGGCCAGTGCGAACCATTCCGCGAGAGTCCAGGAACGAACGTGCAACAAGGACTGAAGTTGTTCGATGGCGAGGTCGGGAAGCAGCGGTTGAACCGCTGAAGCAGTCGCTGATGCGCGCGAGTAACCTGCGTGCGCGTCTGATCGCAGGGAGGTCACCCGCCTACGGTATGGCAGGGGTGCGTCGTGCTCGGGCGCAGGGGTCGGGCGCGTGTCGGCAGATTCTGGAACAGTGGTAACCGGCGACCACCAGGAGGCGTGAGATGACAGACGGAACTGACGACGTCTTTGTCGTGGCGTCGGTGACCGAACGCCGAACACTCATCTCCACTCGGGTCAGGGAGTGGTGTGCAGCGGGGACCGTCGAGTCGAACCGGCCGGAGTTGTCCGATGACGTCGCACTGCTGATAGCCGGTGGTTATGCGGACGAGTCGACTCGGTCGATCCTGGCGAACCGTCGCAGTATCGGACGTTCGTTCCCGGAGATCGGCGGCTTCTCGGAGTTGCGTTATCTCACCGACGAACTTGCCCGCACCAGGCGTCGGCTGCTCGCGACCCGTATCGGCCCGGTTCAGGTTGTCCTCGACCGGCGGGTGCAGGCGCTCGAGAAGCGCGTTCAGTCGATGCGGTCGGCGATCGTGCACTCCAATCGCCACTTCGCGAGCAGCGTCCGTGCCATTCGCAAGGATCGCCGCGACGGACTGCATCTCGATGTGGAGCAACGTGAGGCTCTTTTCGCCGGGCTCACCCGCACCCCGGTCCCAGCCAAGCTGCCGGTGGGTCTCGGCGTCGTGGCCAGTAGCGGAAATGCTGCGCTCGCCAAACTTGCCGCCCAGTTCGGGAAAGTTCAGGGAACCGGAGTCATCGCCGATGCCGGAAGACGCATCGCCGAGGTCCTCGACGGACTCGTCGATTCAGAACCCGAAGGACGCGCCGGTGAGTACGACGCCCTGCTCTACCTTGCCGGGAATCTGTTCGACCGGATCGAGAGTTCCAGCGCGTGGCATTCCGACCACTTCGTCATTCAACGCAACCAACTCGATCTGGCCGACGAGATCACCCAGATCGCGGTTGACACCGTCGCGCTGCGTTCGATTCTTGCGGAGTTGGACGACGCGGTTGCACTGGCACGCGACGAGGGAACCCGAGCCGGAATCGCTTCGCGCCGGGAAGCGCTCGGCGCGGTCTGGGACCAGTTGGTCGAGCGCGTTGCGGCCCTCGCGCGGATCGGTGACCTGGTCGCACGGGCCGAGGATCAGCTGAGTTCGCAGCGCGCGGTTGCGCATGCGGCGAGCCTCGACAGCCGGATCGACGACCTACTTGCGCGCTCCGGTTCACGTGAACTTTCGGCTGCAAACACGCACTACGTCGGGGACCAATTCGACGGCGTGGAAGAGCTGATGTTCGCTCACCGGGCGGCGCTTTACGGGGACATTGCACTGCTGACCTCTGGGAACGAGCGTCGGGCGCCGTAGTCAGGCCGTCGTCTGCGCTGTAAGGTCGAAGGTACTGACCGGCCACACGATCGAAGAACAGGCCGGGATTTCGTTCAATGCTCGACCCCGATGCCGATCCGGTGATGCGGGCGTACCCGCTCGAGACAGGTCGATCATGGAAGACACCGCAAGCCGCGGCATCAATGCGTTCATTTCCGAAGCTACGCAGCGTGGGGGCAAGGCTGTCCGTCTCACTCACTCGCGTCGTAACCCCGTCGAGGTGACGGGCGCAGACGGCATCAGCCGCATCGTTCGAGTGCGATCGAAGCTCGACGGAGACTGGCAGGCCAGGCGTCAGGACGAGTCGCTCGAGAGTGACGACACCCGCTCCGAGTTCTGGGTGTTCGTCGACCTGGCGGCCGATCCGCACGAGTTCTTCATGCTGCCCTCCAACGAGGTCGCCGACGACATCCGCGCCGAGGTCGATCTGTGGATCATGGACAGCCCCGGACGTAATCGCACCGGCCATCACGCGATTCCGCGTGGGCGCGTGGTGCACGGTCACGATCGCTGGGATGCGTTGGGCCTTGCCGCGGTCAAGGATCCGAGCATTTACGTGGAGGCCCCGGTCGCGACCAAGCGCAAGACGTCGCCGGTTGCCGCGAAGAAGCGTCGCGCCAGCGGTGTCGAGGAGATCGAAGTCGTCGACAATCGCCTCGAGATGATGGCCGATTGCCATGGCTACCGCTGGGTCGGACGTTTCGACGAAACCACCGAGGTCGTGGAGATCATGCGCGGACCGATGGAAGGCCGCCGATTCCCCGATCCGACGGCGGCCGCCAATGCCGTCACCGGTCACATCTCAGGCGACACCGAGAGCCATGACGGCTGGTCGTTTTGGACGATCAACAACACGGCCCTCGGCGCTCATCTCAAAACTGCCTGATCTCAGGCTCCGACCGCCGCCGACACTCGTTCGAGAGTGTCCAGTTCATTCGACGACAGCACGAGATTCGGGGCGTCCAGTAGCGCCGGGAGCTGCTCGGGCCGGCTGACGCTCGCGATCGGTGCCGTGATGCCCGGTCGAGTCAGCAGCCAGGCCAGCGCAACCGTCGAGATCTCGCTCTCGTGGGCCTGCGCGATTGTTGCCAGCTCCGCGACGACGTCGAGTCCGGCGTCGCTGAAGTATCCGGCGGTCAGTCGTTCGCGGGAGCTGCCTTCGATGTCCGCGCGGGTCTTGTACTTTCCGGTGAGGAAGCCGGAAGCGAGAGCGAAGTACGGGAAGACGCTGATGTTGTTGTCGGTGGCGATCTGCGCGAGTTCGGGTTCGTACGACTTGCGGTGTACCAGGTTGTAGTGCGGTTGCAGCGCGATGGGCGCGGCGTAACCGTTCTCTTCGGTGATCCGCAGCCACTCCCGGACTCGGTCGGGGCTGTAGTTGGAGATTCCGAGGTAGCGAACCTTGCCCGCGACGACCAACGCATTGAATGCTTCGAGAGTTTCCTCGAGCGGAGTCTGCGGGTCGTCGAAATGTGCGTAGTACAGATCGATGCAGTCCGTCTGCAGGCGCCGCAACGAAGCCTCTGCCGCGGCTGCGATGTTGTCTGCCTTCAGGCCCTTGAAATCGGGATGGCTACCCACCTTGGTGGCGACGACGATGTCGTTCTGCAGACCTCGGTCGGTGATCCATTTCCCGATGATCGTTTCGGATTCCCCACCGGAATTGCCGGGAGCCGACGCCGTGTACGAGTCGGAGGTGTCGATGAAGTTTGCACCGGCTTCGGCGAACGAGTCGAGGATCTCGAAGGACGTCTTCTCGTCTGCGGTCCATCCGAAAGGGTTGCCGCCCAAGCTAAGTCGGAAGATGTCGAGGTCCGAATTTCCGATGATCGCCACTGTGTGGAACTCCCGTCGATGAAGGTGGTCGCTGCATCCCGCACCGTACCCTCTCACGGCGCTGGCGATGGCGCGCCCTCGCCAGGTTCGCCGAAAAATGTATCGGATCGTGATTGCCGCCGTCAGCGTTGGGTATGGCCTCAAATACTGAATTCTTCGATGGACTGCTGATAGGAGCGTCCGATGATGATCGTGGACGAAGCCACTCGCGTGGTTCGTGGTGTGGCAGACGCAACGACGACGGTGGCCGGTGCCGTCGGTGGTGGAGTGATCGGTGGAGTGACAGGCGGGATACGCGGAACGGCGGAGGGCGTCCGAGACGGACTTCGTGCGGGTAGTTCCTCGACGCCGACCGCCGTTCTCACGATGGCCGCCGTCGGTGCGGCGGGATTGGTGGAATGGCCGGTGGTCGTGGCAGTCGGCGGCACGGCCCTGCTACTTCACGAATGGGATCGCAAGAGCGGGCGGCCTGATCGTGAGGTCAAGGCGGTTGGCCGCGCGAGCAAGACGGAACCGGCGAAGAAGGAATCGAGCGGAAACTCCCACAAGGCGGCCAGTCGGTCACAGGATCGAACTCACAGTTCTTCGCACACGCGATCCACTCACTGATGTTCACAGCGATGGCCCGGCGAGCGGTGTCGGTGGCAACTTTGCCGCCGCGCCTGGTGTTGTCGGGTCTCGCGTTGGTCGGTGGTTCGACGATTCCGCGAACCGCTGTCAGTGACGTGGCGCTGCGGACCGGCGCCCTTGCGCTGGCGGGCGTCGGGATGATTCCGGCAGCAGCGGGATCGATTCTTCGTGCCCCGCGAATGCCTGGTTCCACCTATGTCTCGGCGGCGGCGTCGGCGATCAATTATCAACCCCGCGTGCGTCGGCGAATCGAACAGAGCCTCGGCCGTTCGCTCACCGACTTCGCGTTGGAGTCGGCGACGTCGTTCGCGGATGTTGTGACCTATGCGCCTGCATCGCTTGGCGTGGACTTCGGATTGCGGACGATGCTGCTGCGCGAAACTTTGGCAGTGCGCACCGCTCGGCGCGGGTGCTCACTCGAACCCGGAGTTCGCCATTCAACCGTGAGGCATGAACCGAGTGGTCCGGGGGAGCGTTACGCTGACAGGATCGCTGGGGTTCAACTGCTCGCCGGGGCTGCACTCGCGGCCGTGTCTGCCGGCGGTGACACCGTCGCGACGAGCATCAAGGTTTCGGCGCCGCGGCCACTTCGGATCTCGCGCGAATCGTTCGCTGCTGGTTTGTCATTCGGTCTGTGGCGGACACACCACGCAGCCGTTTCGGATCCTGCAGCGCTACGCATGCTCGATCGTGTCGACACCGTTCTCGTCGATCCGCGCGTCCTCTTCGACGACGCGCTCCGGGTGTCCGACATACGAGGGGTGGCCGAGTCCGATCGCGTCGCGGTGTGGACACGAGCCAGGAAAGCTCTGAACGATGGAACTGTCGGGGCGGGACGGCATCGCATCGGCGGCGCGGACGTCGTCGTGAGACCGGTGCGAAAAGAGTTGGCGGAAACACTGATAGGCGAGATACGCACGGCCGGGGTCGCAGCCGTCACGATCGACGACGACGGGCTCGGATCACTCCGAAGTGGATTCGACGAGCTCTATCCGGCGCGGTCGACTCCCGAAGCCGGCCTGCGCGAGGCTCTCTCGGCATTGGTCGCCGAGGGCCGGACAGTTGCGGTCGTGTCGAGTAAGGCGATAGCGGGGCAGGCGGTGCTGCGTATCGGGATTGCGCCACCGAGCGGCGAGCACGTGAGCGCTGACATCCACACCGACTTGGCCGGGGCGTGGCGGGTGGTCCATGCGTTCCGGGCCGCCCGGACAGCGACGAGGCGCGGGGTCGAACTATCTTCGGGTTCTTCGGCATTGGGCGGCTTGATCATGCTTCCGGGAGTTCGAGGGGTTGGGCCGGGGCCCGTCACGGCTGGTTCCGCAGCGGGACTGTGGACGGGATACACCCTGTCCCGATCTGTGATTCAGGCTCCCGTCCCAGTCGGTACTCCGAGCGATACCTGGCATGAGATGGACGGTGATGCTGTCCTTCACGAACTCTCCGAATCCGTCCGACGTACGCCGCGGCGCGCTGACGCCCCTGTGCGGGCGCCCGCACGCTTCAGGTTGATCCGTGACGGATTGTCGGCGTTGCGAACAGAATTGGCCGATCCACTGACGCCGGTGTTGGCAACCGGTTCTGCGGCCAGTGCAGTCCTCGGGTCACCAGTAGATGCGATCCTGGTCGGTTCGGTCTTGGTCGGTAATGCCGCGATGTCCGCCTTTCAACGTCTGCACTCGGAACGCGCAGTGCAGCGACTGTTGCAGATGCAGGAGCCGGTAGCTCGGCGCGTGACGAACGCCGGCACGGTCGAGACAGCGGCCGACGCGTTGGAACTCGGTGACGTCGTGGCCCTCGAGTCCGGGGACATCGTGTCCGCCGATTGTCGTCTGTTGAGCGCCGAATCGCTGGAAGTCGACGAGTCGTCGTTGACGGGGGAGTCTCTGCCCGTCGACAAGCAGACCGACCCGACCCCGGGGATGCCACTGGCCGAGCGAAGGTGCATGGTCTATGCAGGGACAACAGTGCTTGCCGGCTCCGGCCGTGGCGTGGTCACGGCCACCGGAGCCCGAACGGTAACCAGGCGCGCTGATGCCGGCGTGTCCCGATCCGGGCCGGCCGTTGGCCTGTCCAACAGACTGCGCGAGCTCACGAGGGCGACCCTGCCGGCCAGTATCGGCGGCGGAGCGTTGGTGACAGTGGCGGGTCTGATTCGTGGCACCGGTCTGCGCCGCGCAGTCACCGGCGGCGTGGCCGTGGCAGTGGCTGCCGTGCCGGAGGGGCTGCCTCTGGTTGCCACTCTGGCTCAGCAGGCAGCAGCTCGAAGGCTCACTGCAGCAGGCGTACTGGTTCGTGCTCCACGTTCCATCGAAGCGCTCGGCCGTGTCGACGTGGTCTGCTTCGACAAGACTGGAACCCTCAGCGAGAACAAGCTTCGCGTGGCCGCGGTCGAACGCGTCGACGGTTGGGACGAAGGTGAGATCTTGGAAGTTGCAGCGCGCAGTGCCCTGCGACGCCGGGATGATCGGGTATTTCATTCGACGGACGCCGCCGTCGTCGATGCAGCCGAGCAAGCTCTAGGCAATGCTTCGGTGTTCGGTGACGTCGAGGCGGACAATCTCGTTCCGTTCAGGTCGGGGCGGCCGTACTCGGCGGCTTTGCTCGGTAGGCGGATCGCACTCAAAGGTTCGCCGGAGTTCGTGTCCGAAGCAGGACTCGATCCGAATGCTGTGTCGTCGAAGCACGTGCAGAGCATGGCCGGACGTGGACTGCGGGTGGTTGCCGTCGCCCAGCGAGAGTTGTCGGAACACGATGCGCGACGCGCCCGCGAAGACTCGGAGTTTCTCGAACGGTGTTGCTCCGAGGGATTGGAAGCGGTCGGCCTTCTCGGACTCGCGGACACGCTGAGACCCGAATCGACGCAACTTGTTCGAGACCTTCAAGGCAGCGGGCACCAAGTACGCGTGCTGACCGGCGATCATCCGACCACTGCGGCCGCGGTCGCCGCCGAACTGGGGTTGGACGTCGCCCGCGAGGATGTTGTCACCGGTCCGGACTGGGAAAACTTCTCTCGCGCCGAACGACGGGACGCGGTCCGCGGCAGCAGTGTCTTCGCACGCGTGACGCCCGAGCAGAAGGTCGAGATCGTGCAAGCGTTGGAGACCGACGGGCGGGTCTGCGCCATGGTCGGTGACGGCGCGAACGATGCTGCGGCGATCCGAGTGTCCAGCGTGGGAATCGGGGTGGCGTCGACCGACAGCGATCCGGCGCGCGGTGCGGCAGACATCGTGCTCCTCGACGGCCACGTCGGCGGATTGACCGACGCATTGGACGAGGGCAGTCAATTGTGGCGGCGGGTCAGATCAGCGGTGGGGGTTTTGCTAGGAGGCAACGCTGGTGAAGTCGCGTTTGCTTTGATCGGTTCTGCGTTGTCCGGCGAATCACCGCTCAACGCAAGGCAGTTGCTGCTGGTCAATCTGATGACCGACGCCTTGCCTGCTGCTGCGCTCGCGGTGAGCACCCCGTCCGAGAACGGATCCGACAAGTCCGAACAGATGGACACTCATGCGTTGTGGCAGACAATCGCTGTCCGCGGCTGTGCCACGGCAATCGGTGCGCTGGCTGCGTGGCTTCTGGCCCGGACGAGCGGCAGGAGGCGGCGAGCGTCGACGGTGGCGTTGGTTGCCCTGGTTGGTGCTCAATTGGGGCAGACGCTGCTCGAATCGCGTAGTCCGCTGGTGGTCGCCACCGTTGCCGGATCCGCTGCGGCGCTGGCGACCCTCGTCAGCACACCGGTGGTGAGCCAATTTCTCGGTTGTACGCCGCTCGGTCCGATCGCGTGGGGCCAAGCAGTGGGCTGTTCGTCGGCGGCGACGCTGCTGGCGGCGCTCGCCCCGCGGGTGTTGGAGCGGATCGCCGGACCTGAGGAAAACACGGAAGGTCAGTCGACGATTCGCAAGACCCCGACGCGAACCAGCACGGCGTACACCTCCCGAATCGGGGGAGTCAGCGCTCGCGACAGCGTGGAAATCAGCGAAGCGGAAATCAAAGAAGCGGGAACCGGTGAATCGGACACGCTTGTGAGCGTCGCTGCTGGAAGTGACACGTCGCCGAACTCCCGGGCGACCCGAGATGAATCCTGAGGAATCGTGACATGTCCCAGAACACCGTCGACCGCACGAACCCCGTCGATCACCGCGCCGTAGTGGAATCCGTCCGTTCGGCTCGGAGCTTCGAGTTGGAGCTACCGATCGTCGGTTCCATTCCGGTTCCGCCCCCTGAACAGATCGCCTATTTTGCGGTGATGGGACTGATGGTCGCCTTCGAGATCATCGAGTGGCCCGTGGCAGTCACCATCGCGGCGGGGCATCTGCTCGCAACAGAGCAGCACAATCATGTCCTCGAAGAGATCGGAGAGGCGCTAGAGGGCGTCTGACGCCAGCGCTGCCGGATACAAATCGAGCGACCCCGCAATTCGCGGGGCCGCTCGACGTGCGGAGAAACTTACTGCGCGAGTGCGCGCTTCATGCCGCGTTCGACTGCTGCGATGATCTGCGGACGCAGTTCTGCGGCAGGGACGATCTCATCCACCGAGCCGACCTCTCGGGCCCGCTGGATGTTGTGGATCGCTTCGAATTCGGATGCCACTTCGCCGAGCTTGTCGGAGCGGACGGCGATGCGCTGAGCGTTCAGTTCTACGCGCAGATGTGCTTTCTCCGTGTCGTCCTTGGCTGCTGCCAAGTCTGCCTCCAGTTGCTGCACCTTCGGATCGTTGTTGGTGCGGGTGTTCACCTCACGGGTGAAGACCACTGCGGCGGCGGGGGCGCCGCCGAGTACCGAGGCGAACGAACCTTCGACAGCAAGAACTTCCATGTTGTCGTTGAGCGCACCGGAGAACACGACGAACGCGCCGCCGTGGTAGCGGGAAACGACGCAGAACACGATCGGTCCGTCGAAGTTGACGATGGCGCGGCCGATTTCGGCGCCGTACTCGAGCTGGATGTTACGCAGCGACTCCGGGGAACCGTCGAAGCCGGAGAGGTTGGCCAGCACCACGATCGGACGGTTGCCGCTCGCAGCATTGATCGCGCGGGCAGTCTTCTTCGACGAGTTCGGGAACAGCGTTCCCGACGTCCAGGTGTCGGGACCGTCCGCGGGGAAGTGACCCTTACGCGGGATCGCGCGGGATTCGATGCCCACCACTGTGACCGGATGTCCGGCGAGGTGCGCGTCCAGAACGACCGAGGTGTCGGCGCCGGCCATGTCGGCCCAACGCTCGAGAACCGAGTGGTCCTGGTCGACCACCGACCGCATCACGGTGCGAATGTCGAAGGGCTTCTTGCGATCCGGGTTCTTCGCCGAGGAGAAGATGTCGCCGACCGTCTCGAAGTCGCTCGACGGGTGGGTGTGCGGGAAGCTGCGCACGTCACGATCGACGGGGTCCGTGGTCGCTGCGCGACGCGGGAACCGTTCGCCGGGAGCGAGATACGAGTGTGCGTAGTGGCGGAACAGGATCTCGCACGCCGCAGTGAGGTCGGGGGCCCAGTACTGCGCCTGGCCGTTGGGGCCCATGACGCGGTCGTAACCACCGATACCGAAGTTGTCCTCGGCCGACACACCGCCGGAGTAGTCGAGAGACTGCTTGCCGGTCAGCACCATCGCGCTGTCCGGGGTCATCACCAGAATGCCCTTGGTGTGCATCAACATGGTGGCTTCGGCGTTCCAGTAGGGCTGAGCGCCGACGTTGATGCCCGTGACGACGATGTTGATCTCGCCGCCGTTCTGGGTGAAGGTGATGATCCGGCGCAGGCCGCGGGAGACCCAGTCCATGTTTTCGGTGCCACTCTCCATCGAGATGGTGGCACCCGAGGACAGTGCGAACCACTCGACCGGAGCGTTCAACTTCTCGGCCAGGTCGATGGCAGCGACCACGCGTGAGCATTCGGCCTCGGCCACGGTGCCGAGCGCCTTGGTGGGGTCACCGAAGAGCGCGACACGAGTCATTCCCTCGGGATAACGCGGCGTCGGAGTGTTCACGAGGCCGACGACGATGCCGGCCTTGTTGAGTCCGTACGGACGCTCGACGGGCGAGAGGACGCCCGCTTCGTCGAAGTCGTGTTCGACGAAAGTGCCCTTGGTACCGGTCAGGAGCGGAATCAGCTCGTACGGGTACACGGTGCCGCGTGCCCGCGAACTCTGGACCTTCTGCGCGTAGGCGTCGAGGGGGAGCAGCGGTTCGGTGGGCGGGCTTGTCTTGTTGATGACCACACCGGCACCTGCGCGATAGGAGAAGCGCAGCGCAACTTCCTTGGGGGCGCCACCCTTTCGGTCCTTCAAGCGGGTGATGAGCGTGATCTCTTCGAGCCCGGCGCCGACGGTCAGTCGGGCTGCGTTCTGAGCGATCACGGAGAAGCGTTCGCTGGGAACGTCTGCGACCGGCCACACGTAGAGCACGACGCGGTTGGCTGCCAGTCGACGCTTGTCGCCGCGCTGGCTCTGCGCACGGCGGATGCCGTCGAGGCAGGCAGCGAGCGTGCGCTCGATGGCCGGGAGTGCAACCATCTGACCTTCGTCGTCCAGTTGCGGTGTCACGTCACGGATTTCCGCGAGGGCGATCAGGCGCTCGTCCTTCGGGTTCTCCTTGGCGGAGAGGTGGAACAGGTAGGTGTTCTCCGGAGCCGGCAGACGCTTTCCGTTGAAGTTCTTCAGGCGCCACATGTCCAGTCGCTGACCCGTGAGCGGGTGCATGTCGCGGATGATGTGATCCTCGACCAGTTCGCCGTCGACCGGGCGGAAGGTGACCCACCTGACCGGATCCCCGTTGGGGTTGCAGATGATCACCGTCGCGCGTCGTGATCGGGTGATCGCCTCGTTGCGGGAGAGTTCGGTGCGCAGCGTCTCGACGAGAGCGTCGCCGTCAGCGGGCTGATTCGGCCAGTCGAGGTAGATGTCGACTACCAGGCCACGGCCCGACGGAGCATCCTGCGCGATCGTGGCGACATCGTCGAGAGCCGTTCCGAGAGCGGCGAATTCGGCCACCGTCGAGACCAGATGCAGCCCGTCGCCCTTGAGGTCGAAGTTGCCGGTCACGAAACGGCGGTCGACGTGCTCGAAAACGCGGACGTCTTCGAAGGAGTGAATCTTGTAGTAGCGACGCGTGATGACCTCGAGCAGAGGGCCGCCATCGCGGTTGCCGAGGCCGATCTTTCGACCCAACAGGTCCAGGAGAGGCTCGGGAGTGGCGACGAGGTTGGCGATCCGCTCGTCGAAATCGGCAGCGTCCGGCTGTTCTTCGAGGTAGGCGAGGTTGCCGCGTACTCCGTCGTAGACGTCTTCGCGAACCTTGCGGATGCGCGGCTCGTCGAAGAACCGGAAGCGAAGGTTACGGGCTACGTCGCCGATGACGGGGTAGCGGACCTGCGTCGCGACGATGAGTCGATCGAGGACCTCGTTGAGCTCCTGAGCCGAGCAACCGGGGGCCTTGTCGCCGACCAGCCAGCCTTCGAGAAGTGCTGCAATGACCGGGATCTGGGCTTCCATGCGCTGCAGTGCCAGGAAGAGTCGGTACACCGCTTCCTCGACGGCCTGGCGATCGTCCATATCGGTGACGTCGTAGTGGCGAAGTGCCCGTTCGAGTCTCGTGCGGAACGACGCCGGCAAACCTTCGCACTCGGAGTCGAGTGAGTGCAGGAAGGTGTGGAAGTGCTCGCGAGGGCTGTGGACGGATTCGTCCTTCGCCGACTCACCCGAGGTGGGCTTGTTGCGCGAGAGTTCGCAGATGTCGGCGAAGGTGGTCAGCACTGCAAGTTCGGCCTGTACCAGTTCGCGGTCCTCGGACTCGAGCGCGCTACGAAGTGCGTCGTACTCGGCGAGGACTGCGTTCGCGTGCTTGCCGCTGACGTCGTAGCCGCTGATCATCGCGGTCAACGCTTCGAGCTGCGCCAGCGCGTCGCCACGGGTGTCGGAACCGGAAGTTGCTGCCGGAAGATCGAATTCGACGCGCGGAGCCTTTTCAGTGACGGCTTCGTCGCTGATCTGGTCGACGCGCAGGAGCGGTGCGCCGGCATCGACCTGGGAGTTGACGGTAGCGAGGACCTCACGCACCTTGCCCGCGTACGGAGCGCGAACCGCAGTCTCCATTTTCATGGATTCCAGCACGACCAGGGTGGAGCCGGCTTCGACGTCGTCGCCGACCGCGACCGGTACTGCGACGACGACGGCGGGAGCGGGCGCACGGACCACGCCGGCGTCGTCCTGGCTGATCTGGTGGCTGATGCCGTCGACCTCGACGAGATAGCGCGCCGGGCTCACGACGGAAACGACGTGGAAGCGCCGATCACCGATCACCAGACGCGACTCGAAGTCACCGAGACGATCGACGTCGACCTCGATGTCGCCGGCGTCTCCGTCGACGCGGTAGCGGTGCGGGCCGATACGCCCGACGGTCAGCTTGTATGCCTGACCTTGATAGTTGAGCTCGACGGTACGGCCGATCGCGTGATTGGCGCGGGGACGGCCGCCACGTGCCGAGGCGAGGAAGGCCGCACGCTCGAGGGACTCCTCGGCGTCGTAAGCATCGATGGCGGTGGCGATCAGTGCGACGTCCGCGCGGCGAGTGGTGCCGGTGAGAGCGCCCGTGCGGTCGAGCCAACCGGTGTCCGCGGATGCCGAGACGACCTCGTCGCGATCGAGTAGATCGAGGAGGAACGACTTGGTGGTGGTGCCGCCGTCGAGTACGACAGTGGTTTCACGGAGGGCGGTACGCAGACGCGCGAGTGCCTCGGAGCGGTTGCGGCCCCACGCGATGACCTTCGCGACCATCGAGTCGTAGTCGGGCGGAATGACGTCGCCCGCGGCGATGCCGGTGTCGACGCGGATGCCCGAGCCGAGCGGAAACTTCAGGAGCTGAACGGTGCCGGGCGCCGGCGCGAAATCGTTGTCGGCGTCCTCCGCGTTGAGACGAGCCTCGACGGCATGGCCGAACGCGGGCGGGCAGTCGCCGACCAATTCGTCACCGCTGGCGACGAGGATCTGCAGCTTGACGAGGTCGATTCCGGTGGTGACCTCGGTGATCGGGTGCTCGACCTGCAGACGGGTGTTGACCTCGAGGAACGTGAACAGCTTGTTCTCGGGCTGGTAGAGGTATTCGACCGTGCCTGCGCCCTGGTACCCGGCTGCCTTGACCAGTTCGGCGGACACCTTCTTGAGGTGGTCCGACTGTTCTTCGGTCAGCACGGGAGAGGCGGATTCTTCGATGACCTTCTGGTTGCGACGCTGAATCGAGCAGTCGCGAACGCCCGGAGCCCAGACATTGCCGTGGTTGTCGGCGATGACCTGTACCTCGACGTGGCGTGCATCGGTGACGAGGCGTTCGAGGAAGACGACGGGGTCGCCGAAGGACCGCTCTGCTTCGCCCTGCGTGCGCTCGAGTGCAACTTCGAGTTCGTCTTCGGCCCAGACCTTGCGGATACCGCGTCCGCCGCCGCCGCTTCGGGCCTTGATGATCAGGGGATATCCGATGGACTGAGCATGACGACGAGCGTCGGCGCGCGTTTCGACAGGTCCGCCGCTCCACGGAGCGACAGGTACGCCGACCTTCTCGGCCAGGATCTTGGCGGCAACCTTGTCGCCGAGCAGGCGCATCGCGTCGGCGCTCGGGCCGATGAACGTGATGCCCAGTTTCGCGACGATCTCCGCGAAGGCGGGATCCTCGGCCACGAAGCCCCAGCCGACCCAGACTGCGTCGGCCTTGGCTGCGAGGAGTGCTCGCTCGAGTTCGGCGTAGTCGAGGTACGGGCTACCGGTGCCGGTGCTGCGCAGGGTCACGCCCTCGTCGGCCTGGCGGACGAACATGGCGCGGCGCTCGGCCTCTGTGTGCAGTGCAATGACGCGAATGCCGTAGTCGTGTTCGGCGTTCAGTTCGCGTACAGCCCTGATCAGCCGGACCGCGGCCTCACCTCGATTGACCACTGCGATTCGTTTGAACATTGTCACTGCCACCGTCCTTGATGAGATTCTTCGTCACGTACGTTGCGATATGAGCCGACCGTGTCCCACATACCCGGATTACCTGGTTCGTGAACTACGCCGCGATGCGCTGTGTTTCCCCACGGTTGCGCGTCGGCAAGTGATTGCCCATCCGGTTCGTAGAGTCCCCTGCGCTCAGGCACGGCGTGCCTTGTGTGCCACCCTGCAGGCGTGGACTCAGAACCGCTCCAATCACGAATCAGCAACATATTGTGTCTGCTTCCAGGGAATCCCTGGTTTATCTAAGAATGCAGTATGTCGACGCTCATGTCACCTGGGCGAATTGAAGAATATTAGTCAACGTGAACCACGGTTACACCTATGGCGTTAAATCATTGTGGCCCAAGAGGATTGGGCTCTGTGATACGGATCACGATGGTAATGAAATCGGCAAGGAAGTGAATACTCACTGGTAACAAAATCGCGTATTCGGAGAATTCTCACGATTGCTCGATTATTACTGATCGGTACTACTGGCGAGTATTTTTTACGTCCTGTCGGACCGTATTCGAGAAATCGCCTTCGATGGTCGCGATGTGCTGTGCGATCGCGTCGAGTCCTCCGGAAGGGAGCTGCAATGCGTTGCCGAGAGTAAGGGAAGTCCGCTTGAAGTGCTCCACAAGGGGTTCGTATTTCGTGACCAGTCTCAGTCTGTCGGTCTCGTTCAGGTACTTCACGCTTCCCGCGTTGTCGACGAAGTCGCTGAACTTCACGAGGAACACCGCGGGATCCTCGATCGCGCGGATGACGTGATCCTGGTAGCCGGTGGTGTTGTCGTGCGGGTAGTCGATTGGATTGGTCACTGCCTCAACAAGTTCGGAGATTCTGTGGCTGAAGTGCGAGGCGATAAGTGTTGACGCACGTTCTTGCGCCTCGGATGCGGACATGTCGTCCGCAGTCTGGCCGCCGAGGAGCGCGATGACGGCGTGTGGTCGGTCCTCGACCGTGTCGTGCAGCGCGGTTGCGCTCAGGATCTCGACGTCGGAGCATCCGTACCGAAGCAGCCGCAACACATTTCGAAGGGGATGAACGATGTAGGGATCCTCGTTGGATTTGATCCCGTTCTTTCTGAGCTGATCGAGATGCGCGAGGGTCGCGACCTCCATGGCGAGCCGCAGGGTTTCACCCGGGATCGCCAGCTCGTCGACGGCGCTCTCGATGGCGAAGACCAGCGTCGCAGCGTCCATCTCCTTCAGGGGTAACTGTTCGAATGCAGATCTGATCGGGTCGGAGTTGCTCATGCCAAATAGCCTTCCGGTTGGTGAGGCGTCGCGACGAATGTCCTGGTGCGGATCTGCAATCGAGTCCTGATTGACGCCGGAAATACGGGCCGAGGTCAGAATCATCTTGATTCTATCCGGAGACTACGACAGCAAGTGTTCTTAGCGTTGTAGTCGAGGTGGACGGGGAGTTTCGTTCGCTTTCATCACTGGCAGACATGGGTAGGAAGAGGTTCGATGACCACGGAGGCGACCCTGGCGTCGTTTGTCGAGACCGTTGACACGGATGTCGATACTCATCCACTGGACGACCCTGTGCGACAAGGACTTCGCGGACATCATGCGCAATTCGCTCGCTGGGCAGGGAGAGTTGCGCGATACGACCCGACAGTCGCTCCGTTTGTCGGTCATCCGCCCGAGTTGGACGCCGAAGACTGGGAGAACCTACTCACACTCGTAGGTCCAGGCGGCACAGTAGGTTTACGAGGATTTGATCATCACCCGCCGGAAGGGTGGCGCGTTGTGGATCAGTTCGGCTCGGTCCAGATGGATGGGTCCGCACTCGAAGTCTCCGTTGATCCGTCGGTCGAACTTCTCGGGACGGGTAACGTTCCCGAAATTCTGGCATTGATCGAGCGCACCAAGCCCGGACCCTTTCTTCCTCGTACCGTCGAGATGGGCAGCTACTACGGCGTTCGCGTCGACGGAAGACTTGTCGCCATGGCGGGGGAGCGGCTGCACCCTCCGGGATGGACGGAAATCAGTGCGGTGTGCACTGACAGCGACTTTCGGGGTCGAGGCCTGGGTACGACGCTGATCCGTGCCGTCGCTGCCGGGATTCGCGAGCGCGGCGAGCTGCCGTTTCTCCATGCAGTGCAATCGAATACGAATGCGATCAGACTCTACGAATCACTGGGGTTCGTTCTCCGGAAGAGATCCAGGTTGACTGCGGTGCAGGCGCCTGCCTGATCAAATTCTCGCCGACGCCTGTGTTTCGGGCTCTCGGCCACTAGTCTGAACAAATGACAGTCGATCAGGCGTTGGACAGTGATTTCCTCACTCTTGCCGATCCGTACCGCCGCGAGTTGCTGGCGCACTGCTATCGCATGATGGGGTCGATTCACGACGCCGAAGACCAGGTCCAGGAGACGTTCATCCGGGCTTGGCGCGGGTTCGACGGCTACAAAGGCCAGTCGTCGCTCAGGACCTGGCTCTACCGCATCGCGACGAATACCTGCCTGACCGCGCTGGAGGGGAGATCGAGGCGTCCACTCCCGACCGGCCTCGGCGCACCTAGTTCGGACCCGGCCGACGATTTGATCGAGCGCAACGAGATTGCCTGGTTGGAACCGATCGCGGATTCTGCGTTGGGCGACGTCAATGATCCCGCCGTAATGGTCGTCAATCGCGATTCGGTCAGGCTCGCGCTTGTTGCCGCTTTGCAGCACTTGTCCGCGCGCCAACGTGCGGTTCTCGTCCTGCGCGACGTTCTGCAGTGGAAGGCATCGGAAGTTGCGGAGGCCCTCGACACCACAACCACTGCGGTTAACAGCCTGCTGCAGCGGGCTCGCGCGCAGATCAATCACATCGGGCCCACTGAGGACGATCTCGTGGAACCGACTACCGAGGCTGCCCGGAATTTGCTTCGCGACTACGTGCACAGCTTCGAGAGCTACGACGTCGAGGCCATCGTTGAGCTGTTCACGCGTGAAGCCATCTGGGAGATGCCTCCGTTCGAGGGTTGGTACCAGGGACCCGAGGCGATCGGGCAGCTCATCGGAACCAAATGCCCGGCCGACGGACCAGGAGCGATGCGTCTACTTCCGACCGCCGCCAACGGCCAGCCGGCGTTCGGCCTCTACATGCGCGAGCCCGATGGGGTTCACCGTGCTTTCCAGTTGCACGTTCTCGATGTGACCGAGTCCGGGATCTCGCACGTGACGTGTTTCTTCGATCTGAGTCTGTTCGCGCGGTTCGGATTGCCTGCAGAGCTGTAGGGGAAGGGAGTTGCGCGAGCCCTCCGGTACGGAGGACCCGCGCAGCTACTCGTTACTGCTGTTGCTCTGCGTTACTGCTGAGGAACAGTCGCAGCCGGGTCCATCCACATGACCTCCCAGACGTGATTGTCGAGGTCGCGGAATGCGCGTCCGTACATGAAGCCGTGGTCCTGGGGCTCCATCCACTTGCTACCGCCGGCAGCAATCGCCGCATCGACAAAAGTGTCGACTTCCTCCCTGCTGTCGGCCGACACACACATCAGTGCTTCACGAGCTTTCGACGTGTCACAGATGTCGTCGGCGATGAAGTCCCCGAATCGCGGTTCGTTCAGGAACATGACGGTGGCGGAATCACTGACGATCATCGAGACGGTGTTCTCGTCACTGAACATGTCGTTGAACTCGAAGCCGAGCCCGCTGAAAAATGCCCGGGTAGCGGCGACGTCCTTGACCGGCATGTTGACGAAGAGAAGACGAGACATGGGTGGCTCCTTGAAGTCGGTTGACTGATTACTGAACGCTTCGGTTCCTGTTGGTTCCTGCTCATACAGACCGCAGTGGGCGCAGAAAGTCATCGCGAGAAGCAAAAATTCGAGAAAAGTATCGGCTGTTAACCCGCGTCAGCGCTCTGACCTGGCGATTTGGTGTTGTGTTGATCTTCGCGTAACTTTGTCCAGGTCAGAGCGACACG
>Ga0126362_10000070_pt1 | contig 118144 bp, 125 predicted proteins | sample ANMtaG_FD_126269 | JGI IMG/M metagenome (GOLD analysis project Ga0126362, IMG submission 126269) | Continental margin sediment microbial communities from North Pacific Ocean - ANME2c_DSS_Sorted | ecosystem: Environmental > Aquatic > Marine > Continental margin > Sediment | place: Pacific... | reverse complement strand
TCCTTGCCTGAGGACCATCCGAGGACGGCGGGGTGCCCCTGAGCCATCACCGCATCGATAGCGCGCATGGCCTGAGCGCCCTCCTCGTGGTGCTGGGCAATCTCCGCCAGGCGCGCCTCGATGGCGCAGGGTTCGTGCTGGGCAGTAATCGCAGTCATCGATGAACGATACCGTCGATCCTCTGGATTCATTCATTTGTTTTCTTTCGCCGTATAACTCTTTTACGACGTATTTATTTTCTGATGATCCAACAGAGTTGGAATAATGAGTGATCGCGCCCCGCGCTGAACACATCACCCACCGTGAGCCTCTACCCCGACACCCACCCCACCCGCAGCAACATCGTCATGGGCCTGTCAAAATGGGTGAAAGCCTGGCAACCAGGCCCGTCCGGCGCCGAGCCGCGCTCCGAGCTTGACGAGATCCTCTCGCAGGCCTCGCGGCGCCTGCTGAAGAGCTGGTCCTCACACGCGTTGGTCGAGCTCTGGATGGAAGTACGCACGCCGGGCAACCAGGACAGCATGGCCTTGAGAGTGCGCGCCTTTGCCCGCCACGTGCTGCAGGAGACCGCCAAGGCGGTGCAGACCTCCATCCGCAACATCAAGGACGACGGCTTTCGATTGCGCACAACCTCCCTGGCGCCGGTGCGCGCGCACGCACTTTGGCTGGATGAGCAGGCCCGCGAGCGCTTCTTTCGCGCCTTGCACCAGCATGCCCGCGAGCTCGTCGATGCCCGGTACCCGGAGGAAGCACGCGCCGTCCCGCCGCCACAGCCGGCGCGCGATGCATCACAGATTCACAGCGTGCTGACCGACCACCAAGGCAACGCGGTCGTGATCTCCACCGTGCTGGCCGCAATGAGGATGATCCGGGCCGACGAGGTGCCGAACATCTATTTCTTCGACGCCGAGCACCTGGCCGCCGCTGTGGCGGCCGCTGGCGTGCAGGACGCCGAATGGGTGGTCTTCGGACTCAATCGGCAGGGCGTTCGAGAGCGACAAGTTCACCGCCTGGGCGCGGCGCAGCCGATGACCCTTATGGGCTGGGGCGACTGGTGCGGGGAACCTCTGCTGGCCAAACGCCCCGCGCGGGACGAACACGCCACCGTCGAGGTGGTCCCGCACGCGGGTCCGGCGCCGGCAGGATGACCGCTACGTCCGGTTTCTGCGCGGCGGGAAGCCGGGGATCACCCCCGACGGCAAGCGCGGCGCAGCCGCCGGCACAGGCTCCGGTCGAGCCGGCGGGATGGCGAACCGCAGGCCCGCCATCGGCACGCTGACAGCAGGACGCAGCTTGGCTGGGGCTTGTGCCGGCGGTGCAGGAAAACCCCGAATCACCCCCTGCACCGGCTTTGCGGCTCCGGGCGCGACGCTCGCTCGCGCCGGTACCGCTGCCCGTCCGAAGCCGATACCCGCGCGCACAGGCGCAGACACTGCGCGCGCCGATCCGGGAGGCGCGCCGAGCACGGCAGCAGGTCCTCCACCATGCGTCCGGCCGGAAGGAACATGCTCCGGACTTCCTGTTCGCTCTTCGCGTGCCACACGATTTTCCCGCATGGCGGCCACCGCCTTGTGCACGCGCCGCAGGAGCGCCTCCGCTTCCCGGATGTCGGCTCGCTCAACCTCCTCCTCACGGGAAGCGTCCACCGTGGCGTTGGCCATGCCGAGGAAGTCCGCCGGCGCAACTTTGGTCAAACGAAAGACACCCTGCGCGTTGCCGCTCTGGCTGCCGTCCAGGTAGGAGCCAAAGCCGCGCTGCTTCATATCGATCTCGGCCAGCCGGTAGCCATCGGTCGTGAGGCTGCACGCCACTAGGCGCTCGAGCGCAGGATCCTCCAGCGCTTCGATCGACTCGACCATCATGAAGAACTCAGCCGCCCCCCCGTTGCGCGCGAGCCGGCCGCGCAGCTGGTGCAGCTGCGACAGCCCCAGGCGGTCCGCATCGCGCACAACCACCAGGCCAATGTCGGGAATGTCGATGCCAGTTTCCACCACCACCGAGGCAACGGCCAGAGGCTTCTCCAGACTGCGCACCTGGTCGATGGAGTCCTGCAGCACCGTGTCGGACAGGTCGCCGTGCAGCACCGCGACCTTGCCTGGGAAGGCGGCCTCAAACGTTGCGGCCGCTTCGATCACGCCTTGGGCGGTACGGGACACCGACGCCGGGGCGCTGTCGGTGATGTCGAGCTGCTCGCCCTTTGCCGCAGGCTTGACCTTCTTGGTGAGCTCGACCGTCTCCACGCGCGGGTACACCACCAGCACGCGCCGGCCGACCGCGATGGTCTCCCTGATCGCCTTTGTTACCCTGCCGCGGTCCCGCACGTCGAGCACGTGGCTCGTGATTGTGCGCACCACGGGCGACTCCCGCAGCGAGAACACTTCCAGGCCGTCGAAGAACACAGTGGCCAGGGACCGAGGTACCGGCGTTGCGGTCGCCTCGAGCACATGCGTCGCCGGCCCTACCAGAGCGGCGCGGGTCTGCACCGACAGCTTGTGCTGCTCGTCGATGATGACGAAGTTGGGCACGAGGTGCGCCTTGGCGCAGGCCGCCGGGAGCCCGCTGGTGCCGACAAGGATGTGGCCCGGGTTCTGGATGCGCTTGCCGGCCTCGACGCGCTCGACGCCGCGGATCACTCCGGAGAAGCGCCGCGCGATCTGCCCGGCGATCTGGTTGGCCAGGATGATGGTCGGCGCCACGATCGCCACGGTTGCGCCGTTCTGGTGGGCAACCACTGCGGGCAGCAGGAACGCCAGTGTCTTGCCGGTACCGACGTCGCCCGACAGCAGGCCGTTCATCGGTACGGGCGAGCGCAGGCCCTTCGCGATGGCCAGGATCGCAGCGTGCTGGTCTCCGGAAAGCTGTTCGGGCTGCGCTGCGGCCAACGCCAGGACCTGCTCGTCCGGCACGATCAGCGGCGCATCGCGGTGCGGATGGCGAATGCTCTGCGCGCGCGCTGCCGTGCGGATCGAAGCCGCCGAAATCCGTTGTGCAAGCTCCAGCGCCCGCGCACCAGCCGCCACACTCCTGGGCAGGTGCAAGGCCGTCACCAACTCACGCACGGTGGGGAATCGGGGCACTTCGGGCGCCTGGTCAGCCTGGTCGTACTGCACCAAGTCGAGCACCGCCATCTCATCCATCTGCATCGCCGAAACGACGGCGCGCGAGGCCTTCAGATAGGCCGCTTCCCGGTAGCGCACCGCGTGCACCGCCGCACTCACCGTCTCCGCGGACACCTGGCCTGGAATACCGAGATAGCGCGCCCACACCCCGCCGATCGCTTCTCCCGGGGGCTCGAGCTCCGACGAGACGAACAGCGCATCGCCGAAGCGCTTGACCGAGCCGATGAAGTGCAGCATGCGGCCCGTGGCGATCGAGCGCCACGCGAAGGGCTGGAACGAGCTGAGCTGAGCCGTCATGCCGGCGTCGTCGACCAGCTCTACCTGCAGGCGACCGATGTTCTTCCAGATCCCGCCATGCAGTTCCTGCAGCTCCTCCAGCGTCTCGCAGATGTGGCCTGCCGCGGCCAGGATCGGCCGCTTGTCGCGACCCACGGCTAGCGCCTTGCCTGTCACCTTCAGGCTCATCAGCTGAGACGCCCCACCCCGCAGGTCAGCATCGCTCAGCCGGGTGATCGACCGGGTGCAGTCGACATACTCCGAGGGCACGCACAGCAGCGCGAGCTCAGGATCATCGAGCTTGAGCTTAGAGAAGACGTTCGCCGGAATATGCGTTGCCATGTTCCGCACCAGCATACCGGTGCGGCTCAATATCGCACAAGGTCGAGTGCGCAATAAATGGCCCGCTCAAGGTCACCGCAATGCCGTCGGCAGATCCCGTGCAACGAGCTCGGAAAGGTTGGCGCAACGCACATGCCGACTCACGCCCTCACCGCGCTGCACTCCGACCAACTTCCCGCCCCGTTCGACCATCAGGTCGACGAGCCGCGTCCTGGCCGCCGCCCCGTCCATCCCCTTCATCACCTTGACCCCCATGCGCGACAGCACGCCATCGCAGTTGATGCCGCCGCGAGCCCCGTCGCGCATAACCGGAAGTGCATGGGTACAGGCAACCGCTTGGCTGCCGCTCGCCAGCACCTTGGTGAGTACGTGGAGCATCTGGTCATTGCCGGGCGCCATTGGCCTGAACTCACCCAGAAAGTAGGTCGCCAAGGGATCCAGGCTACTCGTCAGATCCAGTCCGACCGCCTTGAGGTTTAGCACCGCGTCCCACTCCCTCATGCGGGGAGCTGCGTGGGCAAGGGCTTCGGCCACGACGCGATAACCCGAGCCCGTGATCCCGGTGACCAGCAGCAAGCCGCAGGAATTGGCCGCTTCATAGAGGTCGGCTTCGTCGAGTTCGCGCCCATGCTCGTCATAGAGCTTCAGCATCCCGCTGCCCCCACCATCGAGCCGGCTACCCAGCGGGATTCGTTCAGAAATCGGCCAAGCTGCTCGCGCTGCTCGCCTATTCCTCCCCTCACCTGCGCAACGCGAGCGGTGCGAGGCAGGCGCCCCGCCCTCACCAGGCAGTCGACCATTGCGTGCATCACCCGGCGGTACAGCGCACCCCCGGCGAGCAGGATGCGGTCGACATCTTCCGGCCAGGCCAGTGCGTCAAGGAACTCCCCGCGGGCAGCCTTTCCGAGCAGCTCATCCGAGCGCTCGGCCGTCATCAGCTGCTCGTAGGGCTCGATGACCTGGTCGGCACTGAAAAAGCCATGGCGCGCCGACAGCACGACCAGGTGCGGCATGTTCGCCGGGTCGGCGTGGGCACGCAACGTCTGCCACATGACGCCGCGGTAGATCTGCAGCGCTGGCGCCGCCTGCTCGAGTTTTCCCGCCGAACAGGCCATGAACACGATGGGCTTGGGCATTTCGCGCTCAGGCAGCGGCCTCTTCGGCCTCTGCGCGCTCAGCTTCACCGGTGGCAGTCTTGCCACCCGAGAACGCGCCCTCGCCGCCCAGACCTTCGATAAGCGCCGGGATCAGCAGGCCCAGCTCGCCGGTGGCGATGGCCACGTCCGCGTCGAAGTTGTCCTCCTTCTTTCCGCCGGGCGCGCCGTCGCCGGTTCCTTCCAGGAGCTTGATCTTGCGCAAGGTCATGCCGCTGGTCAGCTCGAAGGAGACGCGATCATCCCAGGTCAACGCCAGGCGCGTCGGCGTCTTGCCGCTTTCGATGTGCCCGCGCACTTCCTCGATATCCAGGGGATGGTTGCCGTAGCGCACGACCGCTTTGGAGTCGTCCGTCACGCGCAGCTCGACCTCGCGATCCACCGTGAAGCCGACAGGCGGCTCCTGCGTGAGGAGCCATTGCGCCATGGCTGCCGAAGGCGCTGTCGCGGTCTGCAGCAGGGCCACCGAGAAGCCTTCCAGGCACTTCACCAGCGACGTCACGATCGCGTCCGCGCGCCCCTGGCTGGGGGTGTCGATCAGCAGCATGGACTTGCCCGGTTCGGCGTCGTTACGGCTGAGCCATACCGTGACCGCGCCGCGCTTCGTGAATGCCATGGGCAACAGCTCGAGCAGCACGTCTTCCTTGAGCTCCTTCTTCTCCTTTTTGCCGGGCTTGCGGCCGGTGGTGGCCTCGATGTGCGCGCAGCGCTCGTCGACCTTGCGCCGCAGCACGGAACCGGGCACGGTGCGGCTCTCGGTGGCATAGCGCGCGATCCACTGGCCGTCGATCGACTCGACAAACGCGCCGTTTGCCTCGCCGCGTGGCGGCTCCCAGCCCGAGGATTCTTCCGCCGTCGGCCCGCACGGCAGGAATGCGCTTCGCTTCAGCGCCTCCTCGACAGCGGCTAGAGTGAAAGCTTCGGGGCTTGCGAGGGAAAAACGGTAGACGGTCGCGTTGTTGATGCTCATGAAATGACTTTCTTCGTGTTGTGCCGCAGCGCGCGGCGGGGTTCAAACTTGAGGAGACGACGCCTGACCGCCGGCAATATGCATCCACCCGGCAATCCAGTCGTCGGGGAAGTCCCACGCGCCCACCGGCGCTGCGAGCCGCCATCCGTGGGCGCCGCCATTCCAGCTGCCAACGAACACCAGCCCTTGCCAGTTCTTGTGTTCTTCGAGCGGCAACCGCTCGTAGATGCGCATGAGCACCGGCGTGCCGTCGCGCGGCGCGCTAACCACGGGAAGCCATTCCGGTGCGGCCACCAGGCCGACCAACAAGCGCTCGACCTCCGCGAGTTCGTCCGCAACGTCGGCACGCCGGACCAGGGGCTCGCCATGGCCGGCCTGAGTGCTCGCGCGGCGGTAGCGGCGCGAGCCCAGGCCTGTCGTGTACAGGCGGGCCACATTGGGGATACGCAGCAAAGAGGCTTGCGCGTCAAATGCGATCGGCCCCGCCGCGGAAGACGTACGGGAAGCGCCGGCCATCAGGTGCTCGAGCGGGACTGTTGCGGCCCGAAGGAGAGGACCAGCGCCGCCCGGATCTCCTCCTCGGTCTGCCAGCCGTCCACACGCAGGGCGCGCCGCAGCGCAAAGAAGCGGTGAGCACGCTCCTTCAGTCGCTGCGAGCCGTTGGGAGGCATCGCCAGTCCAATGCTCTGATGAGGCGTGTCACCGGCGATGAACGCGGCGAGCGTCTCGATGACCTCGGCGGGCAGTGCTGCCTGGGTGGTTGTCATGGGTTCGCGATCTCAATGAAAGGTTGAATGTGAGGACCACAGTAGCAGCGCCAACGCCCAAACGTAAGGTTGAAATCTGGTGGAAGAGACCCCGGACTTACTGGCCTGCGACCGAGGGGGCATGGCGCCGAGACCACCTCTCAATCACGCCCTGCTGAGCGGCCTCGCGGGTTTCCGCGTTGTAGAAGACCGTCGCCAAGCAGTCGATGTCCACGCAGCTGATGCATCCCTGGAATACAGGCCCGCTGCCCATTGCTGGTGTTTCATTGACCTTCGAACCAAGATGCGCGGGGCCACCGCAAAAAGGGCACCTCGGGATCACACCTACATGCAAGCAGATACGAATTTCCAGGGCGTCGGGGGGAAGACGCTTACTCGCCACTGGGCCCGTTCCCTGATGGCGTGCCTGCCTCTGCCGTCGCGGCGGGGATAGCCCGCGCCGCTGCGAAGCGCGCGTCGGCCGACGCACTCCAGATCACACGCGCAGACGTCGAGTCAGAGCAAAGGGACAATCTGGTGAGCCGATATCCCTCGGGAGCCGCTCCTTTCGCACCGTCGACCAATGCCTGGTCAGTGACACCGGGTTGCTGATCGAAGGCGGATACAGGTGTGGCGAATCTCCGGCAGCCCCAACCAGGTTGAGGTCGGAACGCGTCGGCCAAGGTCCAGTCGTTGCGGTGGTAGACCGTCTCGTAGTACGGTTCTCCTGAGATCACGACTTGTCCTTGGACTCATTTCCCGATTGATTCTTCCCCTCGTCATGCTCGTGACGCAGGAAGGCTAACTCGAGCGCGAGCGCCGCATGGGTTCCGGGGTCCTTCATCTGCACTTCGTAATACCCCATCCGCTCGCGCTTCTCTGCTGGCAGCGCAGCGATGGCGCGCCGGCGAATGGCAAGTGCATCCGCAAGCCGGCCAAGAGCGTCTTCGCAAGGTGCATCGCTTCCGGTGCATGCGATTTCACCCAACTCGGTGGCGAGCACGTTGAGCGCGGTGCCCTCCAGGTCATCCAGCAGCGCGCTGCTCGCCACCGGCCGCCTGGCTCGGTGGATGAGCCAACGCCGAATCTCCCGCTGGAGAACGCTGTACGTGATGGGTTCGACCTTCAGGCCCGTGGCCCTCTCTGCCTGGTACTTGCATTCGTCCCAGTCGGGCTCGATGGGCGCGACGTCGTCGGGGACCATGACGAATCCCTCTGGTACGTCCTGCCCAGTTGCAGCAACGGAGTCCGTCGCGGGGACGTCGTCCTCTGCGCTGCCCGACGCCGGACGCTGAGCTACCTCACGGCAGTCGGTCGCCACTTCAGCCGGTAGGGCGAGCAAGGCGCGGGCAAATGGGACGGGGCCTGTCGTGTGCCCGTTCGCCTCGCTCGGGGTGCTGCACGCGTCCCAGAGCGCCATGATGCGCTCGATCGTGAGGTCCGCGCGTTCGCGTGCTACGCGAGCGGCGGCTAGGGCTCGCTCCAACGAGCGCGACAGCCAGCGAATACGATCCTTTACGCCCGTCATCCAAGCGACCGGCAAGTGTTGACCCGGCTTCGGATCTCGCATCTCCGCCAGCGTCAAGCGCTGGTCGTAGTTCAGGAACGCACCCGTTGCCAGCTCGTCGTCGGTCAACGCGCCGAGCGCCAGCGTCGCGCGCTCACCGTCATAGTGCCTCGCGTGGGGGTCAGCCTCGCCGTTGGCGTGCCAATGCGACGCCGCCCCCGCCAACTCGCAATCTGCTTCGGTGACCGTGCCCGCCGCAGCGAGCACGTCGCGCCACTGCCAGCCCTCCTGATCGGTGACGGCCTGCATTTCGCGGTTCATCACGAGCGGAACAAGTGCGTAGCCCTTGGGCACATCGGCACGATCTATCGCCGTCGCTGCAGACCGCGCCGCGGCGGCACGAGCGAACTGGATGAGCCTTGCCATGGCTTCCACGGGCAGCTTGCCTGGCTGGCACTTCCCGTTCGCCACTTCCATGATGGCAGTTTCGACCTCGCCGGCGGACAGCAACGCCTGCTCTCCGCTCACGGGTCCGGTGGTGATGGCGTTCATGCTGCTTCACTTTCTGGGTTGTTTGCGCTGATGAAGGCAGCGGATTGGTCTACGCCACTGCGCGGCAGATCCTGGAAGTCGATCGTGGTGCGCTGAATGGACTCGAGCTCGGCGAGTGGCCATGGAATATCGCTGTGTCGGCTTCTGTGCTGCGCCATCGCATCGGCAGACCCGAAGCGGCGAGCGAGGTCCAGGCGCGCTGTGTATCCGCCGCCTTCCTTCCACCACATCGGAAATCTTCCGTCGTCGGCACGAGCGTCCTGAAGCAGATACACGTCGCCGATGCCAGAAGACGTCCGCGGAACTCGCATTCGCTGCACGCGCACGGCGAACCGCTGCAACTCCCCCAACGCCATCGACACGTGCATTCCCGAAAGTTGACCCACACGCGTCTGGAGCACGCCACCGCAAGCCACTGCCAGCGCCATCAAGTCGCCCGTGATGGCATGTCCGACTGCCTCAGCGCCGATACCGCATTGGACGTCCATGCCCAGAATCAGCGCGATGTCCACTTCAAGATTCGCGCCCTTGCTCTTGCTCCATCCAGGCAGTAGGTGGATCGCTCCGCAAGTGACGATTCGGCTGATGTCCCAGCGCAGGTAATCCGCCCACCCAGCGCCCGTGACATGCCCATGCTCTGCAGGGTTTTCCACATGCCAGCCGGCCGCTCGCAGCTCCTCCGCCTTCGCGTTGAATGCTGGAAAGTTGAACTCCGGCAGACCGGTCATCGGACCGGCGATGTAGACGCGCCGCGCGCGGTCCGCACGAAGGTGCACGATTCGCTGGACCTGTTCGATCGGCGCGTCCTGGACGGACCGCCGACTCAGAAGATCTGCGCTTCTACGTACGGCCTCGCCGTTCGAAAGCCCAAGCCGATCAGCCAGCTCGGCAGCGCCGGCACGTGACGCACTCGATGGCTCAACCCAGACGCGCCCGGTGTCGCCGGCGAGCTGCGCTGCAAGCAGGCGTTTCAGCTCATGCAACACCAGGAACACCGACTCTCCCTCGGCCGGCGTCAACAACTCGCCGTCCGCGCGAATCCACCATGCATCGAGCTCGGCGATGGATTGGGCCAACGCCTTCGGCTCGACCGGATTCAACTGTGCCGGTGCTATGGCACTCGGTGCAGTGGCGGGAGCTGCCAGCTGCGCGACAGCGGCCCCCGCTAGCAGCTTCCTCAAGGCATCGGGGCCCAGCTTGAAGACGTAATCGCCCGCCATGCCTGCCGTGGCGCCTTCCTGCCATGAGTCTCCGCCTGCCGCTTCGACCATGGCGGCCAGCTGCTCGTTGGTCAGGCACACGTTTGGGCGTGGTTCAAGGATGCGCTCAGTCATGGACGGCTCCAGCTGCCATGGGGATTTCGGGGAAGGCGTGCAGCATCACCCAGCGGCCATCCTTGCCCCACTGGTCGACGGCACACCCGTCATAGAACTTGATACTTTCCATGACCACGGCGTTCAACGTTCCGCCGGCGCAGTGCTCGGTCGGCCTCTTGCTCACAAGCGCGAGGGCTGCGTGGCCGGTGGATGTCACCCAGGCGTAGACGCCCTTTCGATCTGGCACGCCCGACGCTCCTTCCTTCTCGCCGAGCGCCTCATCACCTTCAGCGCGGGGCTCGATTCCGAGCTCGATCTCGCACATGAGCTCGGCCTTGAGCGTCGCGGTGTTCATCGCCGACCCTGCCCGCGCGTCGCCGTAGACCGTCACCGCCCGCTCGATGCGTTCCAGCACCGCCCACCGCTCTTCGACCGCCTTTCGGGAGGTGGCGGCAGGAAGGGAGTGAATCAGTGCCATGCCTTCATCCGGATACTCCTGATCCCAGGCATGCAATCCGAAGCTCTTTTCCTTGTCTTCGTCCTCGGACGGACCAATGTAGAGCACGATGTTGCTGGGCTCCTCGCTTGTGCCGAGTGCCGTGCGAAGGTCGTTGCAGGATGTCTCGCTCAGTTGCATGGTGAGGTGCTTGCCGGGCGTCATGCCCTCACTCGGGGACTTCGCAGCCAGGTCCTCGACGATTGCAAGGAGGTATTCCCAAGCGTACGAGTGCGACCCGGTGATCGGCAGATCCAGCGCGGTGGCGACCTTGTCACGGGCCAGCCGGTCCGTGTACACCAGGCCAGGACTCGGGTCAGGTCCTGCAGCAACGAACACTGACCCCGGTGCCTCGGGCCACTCTCTACGGATCGTGTCCCAGTCCCCATGCTGCCAGGCGCGCAGGAACTCCGGCCCTTCCGTGGTCTGCAAAGAGAACTCGATCGCGGCAACCGCTGCACTCTGTCCAACGTCCCGCGGCGCTGCTACGTCGAAGGCATTGCTCCGGTCCTTCGGCAGCGCCGAAACCCCAAGACCTGCGATTGCCTCGCGGTGCTGCAAGATCCGTGAGTAGAGATGGCTGCGGTGACTGTTCGTCGGCAACCCCGAAAGCATGCCTTGAAGCTCAGAAAGTTCGATGTCCGTCAGCTGCCCGGATGCGTCCTCGGCGCATTCAGTCGCCTCCGGGCCGGTGCTGGAGATTGCCGCTTGCGCGCCGCGGCGCGCGCCTGCTGCCGCCGCCCCCAATGTACGAGCGTGCACCATAGTCATGGTGTACATCTCTTGGCTCCCGGGGGTCGGCATACCGCGCAGAGCGAGGACATAGCCGGGAAGTTCTTTCAATCGTTCCTCGATCCACTGCGATGGTCCGGCAAACGCCGTCCCGAGTGCGCGCGATGAGTCGAACATCAGCTTCTCAAGCCGATTGAGGTCGAGCAGGTCGGCCGGCGCGACGGCCCGCCCCGAATCTTCCAGGAACACAACCATCGGTAGAAGCGCGTCAAGGATCGCGACCGCGCGTTGCCAACGCGGGGCGCCACTCAACTCCGGCTCCTGCCAGAGGTTGTCTTTGAGCTGCTGAATGTCCTCTTGCACGAGCGCAGAGGTGCGGATGTCGTCCGTGGTGCCGGTCATTTCGATTTCCAGTTCGTTCTTCGTTTCGTTCACGAGGCCTGCCCGTCAGCAGGCTGTCCGCCAACCCAGCATTCGCGCCCGCGCGGGCAACGAACGGCACCGTCAACGACGTTGTGTTCGCACTCCTGGCAGGTGGTGATCGCGGCGCGCGCGCGGCGCGCACCTTGCTGGCGCTCCGCATGCTTCATCGCCTTCGCTGCGAGCCCGGCTGCGCTGCGCGACTGATCGGCGGTGCGGTGGTGGATGTCGTCGACACACACCGTGCGAGCCTTGTTCGTTGGGGGAGATAGCGGCTTCATCGCCATTCTTTCTTTGCGAGGAGAAATTCCTCCCCAACAAAGTACCATCGCGGCCGCCGTTCTGTAAGGTTCAACGGGTAGAAGTCAAACGCCGTTTCGAACGGGATGAACCACCCCGCCCGATCGGGCCCGGCACCCAGTCAAGACTGGGAGCGTGGGGCTTGCAATGAACGCCGTCGACGAGGATCGCGCCTCGAATGCCAAAGTCGACTTGCAGCTGCCGCGCGTGTCCATGATCGACACTGCCGGTGACTCGGCCAACGGCACCGCGGGCGAGCTCGTTGGGGCAGCTCAAGCGGATGCGCACCATGGCACCGACACCCGGCGCGCTCATGGCGAAGGGCTGGCGGGCTCGACGCCTTCTTGAACCACCGGGTCCACTGGCCATGGCGGCACGCTGTATGCGAGCCTGGTGCCCGCGGCCTGCGCCCACAGGCCGCTCCACGCGCGCTGCAGCTCCACCTCATCCACCCGGCTCAGCGCGTTGTCGACCAGTAGCTGCGTCAAGCCGAGCAACATCTCATCTGGACCGCTGAAACGCGAGCGACCGAGGAAAATGTCATCGATCTGGGGTGAAAGCGGACGCCGGCCGGTGCCGTTCGTCGCCATGCCAAGGCTACGCTCGCGCTGAAAGCGCTCGATGCTCGCCAGGCCGAGCTGGTCGACCCGTGCCAGCATCCAGCGCCCGTCGTGACGGCCGACACGGATCTCGGCTTTCGGGCCGGTCCGCGTGAGGTCCAAGGCGATCTCGTCGATCTCCCAGCCGGCAGTGGCCAGGGTCACCGCGAGGCGCGCGTACTCGGCGCGAACAATCGGGGGGATTCCAGCGGCGCCCGCCGCATGCAACCCCGTCACTTCGGATCTTCCTGCTGCGTTTCGCCGTCCGCCGAATTGTCGTCGCCTGGCGGCAGCCGGTCGGTCGCCGCCTTCTCACAAGCCTCTTCGGCCGCTACGGCTCGGTGGGCCGCAGCGTAATAGGAGGCGTCCGAGACATACGACAGTTCTCCGTAGCCGCTCACCGAGTAGCCGATCAGCTGAGCGAACTGCATCCTCTCCTGCGCCGTGAACTCCTGACAGGCCAGTTCGTTGAGGCCGAAGCCATGACGCTGCGAGTGCTCGAGCACTTTGTCCACCATCGCATTGGCCCTGAAACGAGCGACACCTTCGACCATGATCACCGGCTGCATCGGCATCGTCGCCGGCGCCGCCTGAAGCAGGGCTGGCGTGGCTCCCAGCAAGGATGCGACAACGGCCTGGGCATACCCCATGGCGTAGCTGTGGACGCCGAAACGGTCGTAAAGCTCACCCAGTTGCGCGTGCTTCACGACGAAGCCTGTGACAGGCATGAAGGGGACCATCCAGTCGCCGTCCTGCACCACCCGAGTCATGGCCGATGCCACGCGGTCAGCGGCATGGCTGCGCATCTGGTCGCCGGTGAACAAGTCGATTCCGCCCAGCTCGGCCTTTGCGCACAGGGTGTAGCCCCGATAGGCACTGTGCCAGCGTACGTGGAAGGTGGGATCAGGCAACACGTGTCCATCTCGCTCGGCGTCGTCATCGCCATCCCCTTCGGGCACGGGCGGCGCCTTCCTTTGCGCCTGGAGGCCTCTCAGGGCCTCGATCGCCTCGCGCATGCGCTGGGCGTCCTCGGAAGCGAACTCGCTGCTGTAGTCGCGCTGATTGCGCAGATCATCCGCATGGGCCTGCAGGCGGTCGCGCGCGCGCTCGAGGGCATGCACGATCTGCTCGATGTCGGCGCCGGCTCCGTTCGTGGTGGGTTCAGTCATTTCCCAGTGCTTTCGGTTGTGGTTGTGCCGCCGCCAGCCGGCGGGTTCACTTCGGTCGTTTCTCGTTCCTTTGCGAACGCTTGCTCCCACGATCGGGCCTCTGCCATCAATGCGAGGCGGGCGAAGTCGGGCAGAAGCCCAAAGTCATGGCGCTGGCTCAGGCAGATGCTCGCGATCTCAGCGTCGGTGAATGGACGTGCCACTTGCGACCATGCGGGGCAGGCCTCAGCGAGCGGTGGGGTGGCTCCGATGGTGCGTAGCGCAGGGAGCGGGCCGTCCGGCTCGGACAGTGCGTCAAGCAACCGCACGGCAGCGCCGATCGATCCAGATGCGCCGCCATCTCGCGAGGCGAAGCCCACGATGGCCAGGGCCAGGTTCGCGCGCAGTTGTGGCCAGCTCACAGTAGGCACGGTGCAGGCCGCGCTCACGATGCGCTCCCGGAGGCCTTGCCCCTCGCGGCCTCGCGGCGCTCGTACACGCGCCCGACAAGGACACCGAAGCCCAGGCCGAGGAGGAAGCAGGCGCAGCCAATGAAGCTCATGATGCTGTGCCTCCATCGAGCGCTGCAATAGAAGCGCGCAGAGCGGCCATCGCCTTGAGCACCGTGCTCTGGCTGGCGGCTTCCGGACCGTCCCCGTGCTTCGCATCGACAGGGCCCGTCAGCATGCTTTCGACTAGCGCCGTGAACTCGCTGGCCTGCGCCAACGCTGCCCGCATGGCAGCGCGCTCGACTTTTCGCCGCTCGAAGCCTCGCAGGAGAGCACTGTTCTCGACCGTGGCGGTCCCGATCGACGATCGGTGCCGGCCTTCGGACTCCACGGCCACGGGCCGAGACGTGTACTTCATGTTCATGGGGCTCTCCCTGGGAATCCGCGTCTCTTGCGCCTCGGCAAGCAGAGGGTCAGAAATCGCGCCTTCACTTCTTCGCTTCCAAGATGTGCAATCGACGATCGCTCACGGCATGCACCTATCGATCCACACCTGGCGCGCACCCGGCCACACAGCACCGTCCATGACCTTGCATACGGTGTCATAGGGGATGTTCATCCGATGCGCGATGGTCGGGCAGGCCTCTGATTCGGCACAGAACCGGCGGAGCACCTCCATGGCCTGGGCGTGCGTGACACCTTCTCGCAGCACGGGCATGTTCGCAGCGGGGAATGCGAACACAGTCATTGGCGCGCGCCATCAGTCCCGTCGGACCGAGCCACAAGAATCGCCTCGGCATCAGCAACCATGCGAATGAAGGCATCGCGCTCCTGCTGCTGCAGCTGAGCGCCAGTCAATTCCGAAAAGCCATCGTGGAACACGCGGCCCGTCAACGTCACGCTGCCGTCGATCGTGGTGCGCCGGTTCGGTGTATTGCCGTTCATCTCACGACCTGTCTTGTTGCTGATCGCCACGGCTCGAACGCTCCATTCGGAGAACGACGGTTCCCCCCGGGGGTCGACCATCACACTCGGCGCTCCAACGATGCGAAACGTCGATGCACCGCGGGCATTGCCCGAGCCGACCCGCACGATCCACAGGCAGCGCGGCTGCTTGCCGGAGCGGTCGTGAATGTCGATGACAACGCCCGCGTGAAGCCAAGCCGACAACGTGCGTACGAAGAGAGGCTCCAGCGCTTTGCGCGTCTCGGCCCATGCGGCGTGGGTCGTGTCGTGCTCTTCGAGCGCGCCGAGCACCTGGTCCTCGAGCGGCCCGATGGCAGGCTCATCAAAGAGGCGCGCGGCGTCGCAGGCGTTCTGGTCGATCATGGCTCGCTATTCACTTCACGTTGACGAAGGGCATCGGCGACCCGGCGGCCACGTATTGCGGCAGTTTCCCGTCCCACTTGCTGATCGCCTGCAGCTGGACGTATCCCGCACCACCCGACTTCTCGATGGCGGCCGACTGGATGGCGATCGCCTTGGCCTCGCCCTCGGCCTGCGCGATCCGCTGCTCAGCTTCGAACTTCGTGCGCTTGAGGTTGTTCTCGGCGGTCGCGGCCTTCTGGTTCGCCGTCACCTTCTCCTCGATCGCTGCGTCGAACGACTTGCTGAAGCCGAAGTTCACCAGGGCAACGTTCTGCACAGTCAGGTGGTACTGGCGCATGCGCTGCTGCAGGTTGCGAGTGATCTCGACGCTCACCTCCTGGCGCTTGGTGATGAGCTCTTCGGCGGTGTACAGCGCCACCACGGCTTTGAAGGTCTCGTAGGTGGCCGGCTCCATGAGCAGCTGTGCGTAGGTGAGTGTCGGGTTACTCACGTACAGGTCGCGCGCCCTCGACGCATCGACCACAAAGTTCACCATCAGGTCTGCATGCACGCTCTGCAGGTCCTTCGATCCCGCTTCGCTGCCCTTCGCATCCACGCGCTGCTGTCCCAGGTAGATGTCGCGTGTGCGGCTCCATGGTGCGATGAAGTGCGCGCCTTCCGTGAGGAGGTCGGGGCCGATCTTCCCGAAGGTGGTGACCACCGCGACGTTCGAGGGAGGCACGGTCGTGAACGCGCTCGCCGCGATCGCTAGCACCGACGCCAGCATCGCGATGATGGAACCGGTGCGCAGGACCGTGCGCACCCGGTCACCGCCATCGGCCAAGTAGAGCGAAGACAGAAGCACGACCAGCGCGGCGACGAAAAGAACAATTGCGAATGCGAACAACATGCTGAATGGCTTTCTACGTTGTGAGTTGGAGTACCTTCGACAAGGTACAGGTCGCGCGTGTCTTTCGTAAGGTTGAATTCATGCACGATCGGCGGTGCTTCGATATCGCCGCACCAGCTCGCTCCCCGGGCACGGGATGCCCTTCTCGTAGAAGTTGCGCCACAGGCCCGTGTAATAGCCGATGTCGCCGCACAGGCTGCAGCGGAACCTGCCAATGTCCAGATCCAGCATGGTGCTTTCACCGCCAACTGCGACCAGCTGCGCCTCGGTATCTCCGTAGGGCGATACCTCGACGTCCTGCATCTCGTAGCGCACCGGTGTGCGATGGGCGCAGGGTGGCTCTGGCGGCGCCGCGCGCTGCTGCGAGCTCACCGGCGGTGCGGACACCAGAGCGCCCAACGGCGCGAGTGTCATCAACACCTGCGCATCAACCGGCACGGTGTGCCCCCGGCGCCGCGCGCTGGTCCACCGCAGCCTGGACTTGCGCGAGGTCGTCGCTCGCCACACGCGGCCGGCCGACACCTTCGACGGTCGCCCATGCGCCGCGTCCCTCGAGTCGGCGATCGTGCAGGATGACCTCGTCGCGGTAGATCCAGCGGCCAGGGTCGCCAAGCACGCCTTCCATGCGGTTCACGCCGGCGCGCACGGACAGGTCGCTGGGTGACCGCTGCGGAACGGGTGGCGCTGCGTCTGCGAAAAGATCGAGGTTCATGTCGTCGCCACCGGCACGACCTCTCCGGTCATGACGTCGACCACTTCACGCCCGGCCGCCACGAGCTCGAGCGCGCGCTCGGCCGTCATGAACGTGGCTGCGGGCGCAGCTGGGTCGCTTCCGGCTTCGACCTGATAGCCGTAGCGCAAGACGTAGCGGCCCGCACCGTGTTCGGCGAAGTCCGACATGGGCCAGCAGCCACATCCAAGGCGCCACCCCCAGTTGCGCGAGCCGCATGCGGCGCACTCACTGGTCTGGCACACGAAGCCGATGATCTCGCCCGCTGCGAGACGGCGCTTTGCGCAGCCGGACTTGTAGGCCATGGGCTCCCCGCTCTCGGGCATTGGCTGACCGGCCAGGCCTGCTTGCAGGTTCGTGTCCCAACGCAACTGCGCCGCCTCCATCGCGACAGTGTTCGCCGGGCTGCCCCAGCTGCTCTCCGGCGGGAAGGTCATGCTGGCTCCGAGACGCGCTCGGCTCCGCTGGCATCAGGTGTGCGGCCGCCTCGCACGGCCAGCAACGACTCCACGTAGCCGACCAGCCCTGCGCGGTTCTCTTGCAGGTTGCTGGTCAGTGCGCCGAACCGGTGGCCGGGCGTCGAGTCGATGTGGTACGCCGACTGGCACGCGCTGGCCCAGTCCAGGAGCTCGGTGCGCTCGGCCTTGCTCAGCCGCCTCGCGGTGCTGGCACCCGGACACCACGCGTCGAGCTGCTCGCACAGCGTGTCGATCGGGCTGGTGTGGCCCAACTGATGCAGGCTCCGGGTCGCCTGCAGCTCCCGCACCAGGTGGGCCGGGCCGACCAGCGCCAGCAGCACCTGCCGCAGCGCGTTCACGTCCACGGGGATCAGTTCCTTCACGGTGCCTGCCGCTCTGATGGTCGGGTCAGCCACGGGGAGCCTCCTGTTCGGTTTCCTCGGCGCCCTCTTCCGCCTGCGGGCGCCCGGAGAGGCCTCGCGTGCTGGACTCCAGGGTGAAGCAGCGCTTCTTCCCACGGAACACCTGGGGCTTGGGCTTGACGTCCGCGGTACGGGGCAGCGATGCAGCGATCTAGCGGTCCCAGTTCGCCCGCGTGTTGTCGACCACCGGACCCTCGATGTCGTAGAACGGGCACATCTGGCCATTCCTGAGTTTGAAGAACGGCGTCGGCGTGCGCAGCGCCAGCACCACATCGAAAGGAACCGCGATGCAATCCAGGCCGTCGTTGAGCCGGCTATTGCTCACCTGCTCGGCGGTGTAGGTGCCGACGCGTCCATCGGCCAGTGCGAGGATGTAGCCGCGCCCCTCTGGGCCCCAGAAGCTGATGTGCGCGTGCTCTCGACTGGTGTGCTTGACGCTCGCGATGACGAATAGTTGCTCGCTTGCGGCGGCCGCACCGCCATCACCGATGCTGCTCTCAGCCACGGTTGCTCTCCGAGCTGCTCATGACCTCGTCCGCGGCGTCTTCCGGCGCGTCCCAGTCGACGCCGCCTTCCTGACCCGCTTGCAGGGTAGCCGCGGCCTTGGCCACGGCATTGGCGCCGGGCCGCGACCAGCCCGCGCGCTCCATGACCCGAGAGGCGTAGCGCGTCTGCCACTCCTCGCGGGTGAGTGCCCCCAATGGCTCGGGAGTCGTGGATGCGTTCATTCGATTCAGTACAGTGCTCACTACGTCTCTCCCTAGATGCGGGTCCTATGAATTCGCAAGGATCGAGCGCGCCGTATCGACGCCTCGGTCTCCTTACGCAAATGATCTGGAAGCCGAGTCACGTTGGCTTCGTCGCGGCAGGCGGCGGCAGGATGCGCATTTCCTGATCTCCACCACAGTGCTTGCACAGCGAGTGCTCCTTCGCGCATCCCATGCACAGCAGATCGGTGGCGGTGCTACCGTAGGTCTGCGGCGCGCCGCAGCATGCGCAGGGCTGGGTGGTCATTGCGGCGCCACCCATCCGGCCATGAATGCGGCCGGGGTAGAAGCAGGCCTTGCATTCGTATTTCTTCATGCGCTCTTCGCGCAGCGTGTCGCCGCCCACTGCGCAAGCCAGCTCGGCAATTTTCTTGACGCGCTCGCAGGCTCGCCTGGTAGCCCAGACCTGCGCATCGCGATCAAAGTTCGCGGGTTTGCGCTCCATCAGTTCTTCTCCTTCGAGACACTGGCGGCCTCATTGGGGTATGCGTGGCGGAGAAGGAACTCGGTCTCGCCGAGCGCCCCCATCCAGTGATCTCCGGGCTCGTGCCGGATCAGCTCAGCCTTGCCGGGCTTGAGCCAGTAGTTGGTTTGCTTGGCCGGCTCGCCGATGTATTCCTTCTGGGTGGACATCATTCGGCTGTGCAGTACGCCGTACTTCACCAGGCGCCTGACGACGCGCGTCATCTTGCTGGTGAAGGCCTTGTTGTTCTGGACGCCCAGCCGCGCGGCTACCTCGCGCAGGAAGTCAGCGTCGTCGTCGTAGAAGCCCATCATCGAGAAGTCGTGGTACTTCCCTTCCGCGAACTCCAGCACAAGTGCGATGGCTATCTCGCGTTCGGACACGCTTCGGATCGGCCGCAGGATTCCCGCTGCTTCAGTGGCGATCATGCGGATCCAGGCAGGGCCTTCAAGGCCGTGCGAAGGGCATCGCTGCGCTCGAGCAGCGCGCGCCATTGCAGATCGTCCGCCGGGCGTTCGGAGGCCATGCTCTCGAGCTGCCCCGCCAACGAATTGACCGCGTCGACAAGTGCGCATCCGGCCGCGGGCTCGACATTGCGGGCAGTCTGCCCTCTCTCCGCATTCCCGATATCCCAGAACCGTTGAAGCCAATGACCCGTTGGAGGCGGACTGCTCGCCTGATATCCGAGGGCCAGAGCGCCTTCGATGGCGTCGCCAAAGAGCGCTTGCAAGCGCGGGTCGTCGAGAGGTCGCTGCGGGGAGTCGCCCACTTTCGCGCTCGGGACCGTTTCCGCCGCGACGGCGCGACTGGTGGCAGTGCTGATGCCACAGTCGACGCAGCCGTTGCTCGGCCCGTCCCATGCTTCGCCGTCCTCGTGCTCCATGCGGCCGCCGCATTCGGCGCACTGACCAATCAGGTCACTCAGCAGTGAGTGGATGACCTCCCCTTTCGCATAGCGCGTCGGCTGCGCGGTGCCACGCTGGTGCAACGCGAGGACATCCTCGTGTTCGCGCTCGATCCGCCAGCCCTCAGGCAGGACCGGCCCCGCCCCGGGGGGCGCAAGGTACACGTCAACTGGCGAATGCTCAGGCTGTAGGTCGGTGCCATCCAGAACTTCGACTTCCACATCCGGGTAGGTGTCAGTGGAGCGAATGTGCAGACGAGCCACCACCTTCGCAGGAATCACGGTCATGCCGTTCCGGTTCAAGACCGGGCCTCCCGCGGCGCCGTGCGGATGATCTCGTAGAGATCGAAGGCCCGGTTGCGCTCGGCGCCCACCGGGAGTGCGGCTGCTAGCGCATGCGCCGCTTTCTCGCACTCCCGGTGCTTGCGCTGGAAGTCGTCGCGCAAGTTCTTGAGCTCGACCACGCGCAGGTCTTCGAGCAGGGCTTTTTCATCCATGGACAACCTCCCCTCGTTCGACCGGTGCTTCGGCCGCCTCCGCCTGCGCACGGTTGGCGATATAGGCATCAGAGAACTGCGGGGTCGTGTCACGGCTGGTCATGGCCATCCACTCCCGGCACGCGGCCCAACCTTCGTCACCATGCACCGCGCGAACGGCTTTCGACCAGCGCGTGCGCTCCATGCGGTCGCGCAGCAGGCGCAGGGCGACACCCAGGCGCGTGTTGTCGGCGCCGATCACCTGCAGGTGTTGACCCAGCTCGCGCGCCTCCTTGGTCTTGCTGCCGCAGCGCTGCTCGATCTCCGCGATCTGCGCTTGCGCAACCGCGAGTTCCTCGGCGTTCGATTCACGACGCATGAGCAATTCCTGCTCGGCTTCGAGATCGGGCATGTGCTTCACACGTTCAAGAAACTCGTCCATGCTTAAGGGCTTCATCGCCGTCCTTTCTATTGGCGCCAAATCGATCGGGCACATTGGGTACCAGGACAAAGTAGCATCGCGCCGGGTGTTTCGTAAGGTTGGAAATCGGCGCTCGTCGCCGCAGCGCGCCGACGCAAATGCTCATCCACGAGGCGCATCCTGACCCTCGGCGTCGTCGCTCTGGCCCGGCTCATCTGCCCCGTCCTGCGGTGGCACGACGCGCGCTCCGGCCTCACCAAAGGAGCCATTCACCTGCAGCTTCGCGTTGATGAAAAGCAGCTTCTGGGGATCGGCGAAGTGCGCACGCGGCCGGATGATCCGGAAGTAGCTGCTGACGCCGCCGCGCATCTGCTCGATGCCCCCCTCCACCGCTCCCCGCCAGCGGGAGTCCACAGGTGACTTGCGCGAGACGATGATGGTGTCCGCCAGTACATCGGCCACCCAGTCCTCCATGCCTCCCGAGGGCTCGGCCTGGAACACCTTGCCGTTGACCACCCGAAGCCCGCCGCCGGCGCCGTCACCCTGGGTCTGGTCCTTGGGCGCCACGCGCGGAATCTGCAGCAGCGCGCTGCGGATCGGATTGCCCACCTGAATCTCCACCACGATGTGGCCATGCAGCATCGTGGGATCTGCCACCCTGGCGGCCGCCCAGTCGGCGATGCTGTAGTTGCTGCCCGCGGGTAGATCGTCCTCGGGCCACGCTGCTGCCCTTGGATAACCCACTGGCACGCCGTTCGCGTCGTAGCTGGGATCCTCGAACAGCTTCGCGAAGTCCACGTTCTGGCCGTTGATCCGAGCCTGGTCGGCGGACAGCATCGCCGGCTTCAAGCCGAAGCCCATCGCGCCGCCTGCTGGGGCTGCTGGGGCGACGGGACTGGCGCCGGCACGCGGTCGATTCGCAGCCGTCCCTTTGAGGCTCGGGGATCCGGACGGAGCCGGTGGCTGGGCCTGTGGCACGTGGCCAAGCGTGCCAAACGAGGGCCGCGCCGCAGCAGGTGCAGCCGCGGGGCGGGCGAAACTCAGCACCTTCCCTGCTGCCGGCGGCGCGGACGCAGCCGTCGCTGATGCTGTGAATCCCCGTGGGAGAGCGGAAGGCCGCGGCGCCACTGGTGCCGGCGCCTGCGCAGGAGCCTCTGCCTGGCGCGCGTGCACGCCGGTCGGCACCTGCGAGTCCAGGTAGGAATCATCGAAGTCCGGCATGCCGGCGGGCTCCGCGTCGTCCGGCACGTCGTCGTATCGCAATGCACCTCCCCCGCCCGTCCAGTCCCCTGGCAAGTCGGCCGGGATCACGTTGATCGCAATCGCCTGCTTCGAGGTCTCTTGCGATGAGGCCGACGCCGCGGTGCAACCCAGATCCTGCGCGACGGGTGCCGGGGCCGAGCCCTGGTCCAGCTGCAGAAGATCGCCCTGCGGCGAGCCCTCTTTTGGTGCCTCAGGAACACCGGACAGCAGCGGCTCCTTCAACTGCGCCTTGCGCGCGCGGTTGAGGAGATCTCGCTTTGAGGCCTTGGGGCGCTGGGCGCCGGAGGCTGTCAATTCCCGTGATTCGTTGGTTGCCGGCATGGTAATTCCGTTCGTTTTCGCATTCTCCCGTGGAATTACCTGTTCGCGGTGGAATTGCGGAACCAAAAGGCTTGGCGCCACGTTCAGATCCACGCTGCCCGAAGGATCAGGTGCAGCCGGTGCATCAGGCCCAGCAGGCAGGGTATCGGCCACGGGCCCGAGCTCGGCCCGGGTGGCCTCCAGTCGCTGTGAGATGCGCGCGAGCACCCCCTCGTAGACCGCCTTGCTCTTGGCTTCCTTTGCCTCTTCGTCGCTCAGGTCACAGATGGTGCCGGCTGCGGCCAGGGCCTCTTGCCTCAAGGAAGAGATCCATGCCCGAATGGCTCCCGGCTCATCGGGGCCGGTATACCCGCGGCGACGGAACGCCTGGAGGGAGGCAGAGCCTTTCTCTTTCTGGTGTTTCGCTTGCTGCACGCCGGGATGCGGCGGCTGCGCCACAGGTTCCAGGCTCGGGCTTGGTACGGGTGCGGCCGGGGTGGGCGGCGGCCTGGTTGTCCGCCGCATCTGGAGTGGAGCCTCCCCTTTCTTTCGAGCTTCCTTGAGCGCCAGGGCGGCGTCGTGTGTCTTGAAGAACCTGCGCAGCTGCTCGGGGTTCACGCCGTGGGCCTTAGCGATGTGCGCGTTGAGCTTCCTGGCGGGCACCGCGGGCGCGGGCTGGTTCTGCGCAGCAGAGGGCTTGCAGAGGTCGGCGCGCATCCGCAGCGCCGCCGCCTGCCAGGATTCGCGCACCTCTCTGCGTTGCGCCCGGCCCGGAACCTTGCTGTCCGCGCGGCAGCGCTTCTCGCTTGAGTCGATGATGGTGCGAAGGCCCTTCATCTCGTCGCCGGTGATCCCGAACAGGTTGATGAGGTAGTCGTTCGATGGTGTGTACTTGGGATCCCACAATCCGCCGCCGAAGCGAACGCGCTTGCCCGCCTCCGCCGCTTTCATCTTGGCCACGAGCGTGTCCAGCGCCCCTGACGAGCTGGGAGGCTCGAAGCCGCGCGGGCCCGGCACGCCTACGCCAGCGAATGCCGGCATCAGCATCTCGACCTCGCGAAGCACATTGCTCGAGCGCACCATGCGCGCCTGGGCGAGGAAGTTCACCATCCACAGCATGGCCAGGTCGCGTGAGCCCTCCTCTATCCCCGTGGCGCCTCGAGCTTCGGCGCGCCGAAGGAACAGGTCGCGCAGGTCCAGGAACCGGTGCCAGCCGAGCGTCACGCCCGACATCCCGTTCTTTCCTTCCGAGCGGGCCTGGGCCTCCAGATCGAGGTTGGGATGCAGGTCGCGCCCGAAGGCCTCCAGGAACTTCAGGTTGCCGCGCAGCTCAGGAGGCAGCGACGAATCCTCCCCCATGCCAGCCAGCGCTGCGTGGTGGCTTGGCTTGGCGCGCTCGCGCTTGGGCGCTGCGAGATTGAGGTCCAGTTGCGCCACGGCGACGCACAGGTCCTGGAAGCGATGACGCCTGGCGCTGTCCCAGACCACGCCGACCATCGACGGGTCTGCCCGCCGCGCTGACGCCGCCGCGTCGACCTTGCTGTTTCGGCTGCCGACGATGCGAAGCACTCGTGCCGAGTCGATCGCCGAGAAGTCGGCTCCGATGTCGCGGTACAGCGCGCTGAGCCCAGCCTGCAACATGCCCCAGGGCTTGAGATCCGAGTCGCTCACAGGCGCCTCGAGCAACCATTTCAGGTAGAGCCCGCGGCCCGAGCACACGATATGCGTCGGGGCGGGGACGCCGGCGAACCGGGCGCGCTCCACCAGCTTCTCCACCAGCTCCGGCGTCGGCTCCAGGCCGAGCGTGTAGCAGTCGACATCGACCCAGGCGACCTGGAGCGCTCGAACGTTCGTCGCCTGCCTCGATCTGGCCGAAGCGTAGGTCGCGTTGCCGAGATAGATGTCGGCGGTGCGCGAGGCCTCCACGGCCCGTGTCACTTCCGCGAGCTGGCCCAGGTGGTAGATCTTCTGGCGCTTGCGCCCGTTGTCCAACGTGCGGAGGACGGCGAAGAAGCCACGCGCCGCGCGCGCGGTTGCGCTGATGCCCTCAACGCCCAGTGCACGCTCGGCCTCTGCCAAGCCGCCGATGAGCGTCCCTGGCAAGCACGCGCGCTCGCCGCCGTCGCAGAGGTCCTGCTCAAGCAGCAGGTCGTCGCTGAAAAGTGTTCCTGTCTCCTGCACTGTTCGCTGCAAAAACGAACGAGCGCTGGCCTTACCTGGGAATCTGATTCCCTCAACGCCACGGCTGTCGGGCCGTGGTCAACGCATGCCGGAGCCTCAGCGGACGGTTGAGCGCCCGAGTCCCGAGGAACGTGTGCTGAACGCGTCTTAGGACAAGCCTAGGACAAGGTTCGGACAAGTTGCATTTCATTGCACCGCGAAAGAGGATTTTTGCGGCAAATCAACACAGTTTTCGCATGACGTTCGACAGACGCGTTGACACTTGGACGAAGCTTCAACCATAATTGCCCCAACTTGTTGCTTTGACACTTTTTGTGTTCTTTGCATGGGGCAATTGGTTTTGTGGTGATGAGCTTCGACGTGGTCAACGCCTCGTCAATGTTCATGAACTTTAGAACCAACTCTCTCCTGGCATCGGATCCGGAAATACTCAAAAGCACTTCTCGGATACGGGACAGGTTCTGGGGTTCTTTGTGTCTCTCTGATCCACAGAATTTGTTCTCGACCGCGGCGAGCGTCTGGTTTCGACCGGTGCTCGCTTTTTTTTGCCCTTCTGTTTCATGGCTCGCCTGAAAGCAGGCGCACTCGAAACTCCCTTGACTCCGCCTCGCCCAGGCATTCGCCTGGACAGCCCTCCCCTCGTGCCGCATGCGCGAGCCACGCCAGGGAGAGAAAGGCGCCATCAGGATCCCGCTCGGGGCCTGCATCGGCGACTGAAACAACATTGTCACAACTTTAAAGACGGAAACCGGTGTTTCTTCGATTTTATTTTGCTTCGTGCAATGCTTCAGGCGCGAACGATTAATTTGTGACGCCGATCGCGCGAGAATATGCGCGCGCCTCAGGGCCGATCGACCGGTTGAGATTGCTCTTCGGGTTCTGCTTCAGCGGGCGCCGGCAGGACGAAGGGCACGCCATTCAAGGTCACCGAGTTGACGCTCTGGGCCGAGACGCGCTTCAGGCCCTGAGGGATCAGCGCCAGGATGCGTCCGGCCGAGGCTTCGTCGGGCGAGAACACAGCGAACATGTTCACCTGGTTGTAGGTGACCACGTCGCCGGTGTCGCGATCGGAGGACACCAGGTGCAGCGCGCGATAGCCCTCGGAGTCCAGTGTGGCCGGCGCGCCGCTGGTGGTTGTTGTGACTGTGGGCGTCGCCGCGGTTTCCGTCGAGACGTCCTCCTCATCAGCCCCGTCGTCTTCTTCGAAGCCCGTGAAGACCTGGCGCACGGGCGTCGAGACCTGCACCGTGAAGGGCGTGCCGTTCTCGGCCATGATCCGCGTCACGACTTCATTGGACAGTCGTGCGTCGTTCTCCAGCGCGAAGCGCGTGACGGCAGACATATTGCCGCCCAGCAGCTCGTCGTAGAGCTCGGCCCAGCGCGTCGCACTCAGATGCGCCAGCGTTGCCTTGAAGCCCGCGGCGAGTTCCACCGGCACAGGGACCACGGTCACCGCTGGCAACGCACCGATTGCGGCCATCCCCTCGCTTTTCACGCCTGGCACGGCGCCGTCGATGAGCGACAGCAGGTAGATGGGCTTGAGCAACGGGTCGACGCGGAACTGTGCTCCCTGCATGCTTCCGAACACGCCTGCGAAGATCGCGCCGCCGCGGGACCCTTCGTTGCCAAGAACCGCGACCAGCTCGATCTCGCCTGTTGGCTCGTGAACGGCAGGGACTTGGCCGGCTTGCTGGTCGCCCGTCGAGATCTCGACGCTCGTGCTCGGCGCGGCCGGGGCGCGCGTCGGCGCCGCGGACTCACTCACCATCGGCGCGCCCTGCCCGTTCGGCGTCGCTGCCGCGGGGAGAGTGGCCGCCGGTGCTGCTGCTGCGGCCTGGGGCGGCCGACCGAAGCCGAAGCCCAGCGGGCGCGCCGTGGTAGTGGTCGAAGGGTTGGTCATGGCAAAGGTGCTCCAAAGGTGCGTGCGTGTTGACGCGGGGTGGTTGATCGAGATGGGTGATGCGGGGCGAGGGTCAGCCGCCGGCCGACGGCGCCTCTGGGGATTCGGCGGCTTCCTCCGCGTGCAGATCCCCGCTCGCGGGCGCGTTTAGCTGACTCTCCAACTGCGCGATGCGCGCCTGCTGGTCGAGCATGTGATGGAACATCGCCACCATCAGGCCGTCACCATCGCCGGACATGTCGCGCCACGGCTCACCGTTGCGCAGCGCAGTGAAGCTGAAGCGCCCCTTGCTCACGCCCAGTTGGACGGTGTACTTGCCGTCGCCGACGGTGATGGAGTCGATCGCATCCGCTCGAGGCGCGGGCTTTCCGTTGGCTTGCATCGTGTGTTCCTGGTCCTGCGCGGGAAGCGCTATCAGTTGATCGGGGGCATAGCTGTTCAGCTCCTCCAAGGAGCGAACTTCGTGGGGCTCGTCGCCCTGTTCGTGAAAGGCAAAGATGCGCTCGCCGTCACTCCATCGCGTGAGCGCGTCGATGCTGGATTGGATCTCCAGACCGCGCCGTTTGAGTTCCTGCGCCTGGTGTTCCTGGTGCGCGTACTCGGCTGCTGACGCGCGCACGTCAGCCTCGCGGCGCACCATCTCTGCGGCCATCCATTCTTCGTGGTCGGAACCCGCCCTGAGTTGAGCCCGCTTCACCTCGATCTGCGCGAAGAGCTCCTCGCGTCGCAGCTCGTTCTCGATGGCATGGGCGTGAATGACTGCCAGACGGTCTTCGAGAGCGAGCGCCTTCTCCAGCGCAGCCTCGCCGCCAGGCGACAGCTTGATCAGCAGCACGAAGCCGGTCGCGGCCTGGGCGTGCAACGAGATGGAGCTCACCTTGTCACCCTCGTGCAGCCCCACGAGATCCACATGGTGTCCCCGCGCGGTCGTTCCGTGCACGTCGACGCGCCCCGACCAGGCCGGGGGGATTGGGAAGCCGAAAGCCGAAACGCTGGCCCGGTGCAAAGCCTCGCGGGCCACTTCGCTTTGCGCTGGCTGCCTCGCCCGACGCACCTCGAGCAATGCCGCCGCGATCGCCTGATCTTCCGTGCTGATTGCAGGGGCTTGAATGGTCATGGGGTCTCCGATGGGAATGGGGTTCGGCCGGATGGGCATCAAGCCCGGGGCCGCTGGCGCGCGTTGCTCCGCAGTTCCATCGCCCGCATGCGCTCCGCCTGTAGAGTGGGTAGTTCCTTAAGCCACTGCTCGGTCTCGCCGTTGAGCCGGACCATGCCGCGGGCCCGGGTGATGCCGACGTAGAGCAGGTTCACTTCCTGTTCGGTCGCAATGGAGAGCACGCCGTTCTGGCAGATCTCCTCCTCGGCTTCGAACAGGAACTCGAAGTCGTCCCCGATGCGCACGCAGTCCCACTCCATGCCCTTCGCCTTGTGGGCCGTGGTCAACACGAGCTCGGCCTGCGTCGGGTCCTTCACTTCGTTGCGCACGACCTGGTCGATCAGGCCCGGAATCTTGTTCTCGTAGCGCTCGATGACGCGAATGAGCATGCGCGTCTCGGCGTCCCGGGAAGCCTCTCCATACTCAACGAACTCGCCCCACGAGCGAAAGCGCTTCATGAACGGTTGCTTCACCTTGAACAAGGTGCTCGCCCATAGGCTGTGCGCGTCGCGGATCAGGTCGAGGTTGTAGTTCTCAACGCCTCCGAGCCAGTGCACGCCGCGGCCACTGCGCGAGAAGGCCTCGTCGAACAGCCCCGCATTGGTGCGCGTGAGCAGTGTCGAGCGAGGCCCCCATCCTGTGTCGGTCCCCATGCCGATGATCTGGACCGATTCGCCCTTGAGGTTCTGCAGCAGCGTGTTGGCCAGGCCGGCCGTGCGCTCACCGAATCGCCAGGTGCGCGGCATGGAGACAACCCGCGAGCCGTCAAGCGCCCGCAGGTTCTGCATCGCGTTCGTCGCACCGTTGAAGGCGAAGATCGACTGGTGCCGGTCGCCCAGCGCCAGGAGTTTCGCGTGACCGAGCTGCGCGACCACGATCTGCTCGGTGAGCGGATTCGTATCCTGCGCCTCGTCCAGGATGATGTTGGGATAGTCGAGTCTGGGGTCCTGCAACGACCAGAGCTTCAGATAGGTGTTGTGCGTGAACGGGAGCTTCGAACCCGGAGCGATGATCTTGCGCCAGGCTGCCCTCGCCTGCTCGACCACGTACCCCTCTTCCTGGGGTGTCAATCCCCAGTCGCCGAGCGCTTGCGTGTGCGATTCATTGACGTCGCTGTCGATGCTCGAATAGAAGGCGTTGAGTGTCCTTCCGATACACGCGCCCATCCGGTTCTCGACCCCGAGGGCTTCAGCGATGTCACGCGGCCGCCAGGAGCTGACCAGGCGATCCTGATACTTGTGCCCCAGTGCCTTGTAGGCCAGGCCGTGAGATGTAGAGGCCTGCACGTTCGGGCCGAATCGGCGTTTGGCCTCCTCGGCGTTCGCCCGCCCGAAGCTCATGTAGAGGAAGCGTTCAGTGGGCCGCGCCGCCGCGTAGCCGATCGCTGTCGTTGTCTTACCCGCACCAGCGACCGCCTCCCCGATCACCACATGGTCGGTCGCAGCGATCAGCGCACGCTGACTCTCGTCGTACTGCACCGCAGGACGGGGGGCATCAAGGGGGGAAAGGGACGCCGCGGGAGCGGGATTGCCGCTCGGGTTCTGCACATTGAAGGAGAAGGTCCTGGCCCTCGCCGACTGCTCGAACTGCGCGCGCAGTAGGCGGGCACGCTCGACGGCACTCGGGCTTGCGGCTTCGGGCCGAGCGGAACCCGGGGGCGTCGACAGTGTGATGGCCATGAATCCCTCGCAACAAATGGCGCGACGGACTGCCGCATCCTGTTTACTTCGCAACGCACTATTAATACGCTGCAATTCAGCAACGATACAGCATCGAGCGAGTTATCCGCCAGATGTTTGGGCGCCGATCGCCTTTCCCCGGCGCCGTTTTCTGCGCCCGAAGGACCGCCCGGCATCTGGACCCCTGTTCCAGCCTGAAATCTTCCTCTGGAACCTGTTCCTTCGAGACTGGCCTTCTTGGGACTCTCCCCTGAAGACAAAGAAAATCAGTTGGTTTCGCTTCCTTGAGGCATCGGCGGCCCGAACACCTGGTGCGCGGGATCATTGGCGGCACCCTTTGGGGCCGCCCGGCACCTGGACACTGTCCCAGCCTGAAATCTCCCTTGGAAACCTGTTCCTTCAGCAATGCCTCTCTTGGGACTCTCCCGCTCAAGACAAAGCAACTTCGTTGGTTTCGGCTCCACAGGCCTGGGGCGCAACTTGAGAAAATGGCCTGCGGTATCTGAGAATATGCCCGAGCTATTTGAGAAAGTTGAGCGGCGTGGCGAGTACAACCGGGCACCGACATGAGCTCCCGCACCAGGTGTCGCTGGCCGCCTTGAACAGGCTGGGGCCGAGACGCCCCGCCCGATCAACTTGGCGCTCAGCGCCCACTATGCGGCGACGCCCAATCTAGGGGCATGGGGTAGTGCAGAAGGATGTACCCCGCCGACAGCGGCGCCGGGGCTTCCCAGATCAGGGTGCCTCCGGGGCCAGCCCTCCGTACGGGCGGCGCCGGAGGAAGCCGGCGCCGCATGTGTTCGATGTAGGCATGCACGTTTTCTAGCAGATCGGGTGTCATGTCGAGGCTCCTTCTTCGATTGGAAGGATTCATTGTTCGGACTCCGCGCGCAACGTCAGAGGTCGTTTTCCGAAACGAGCGGGCGGCCAGTTCACATCTGCGCGCCGCGTCTAAACGCGTAGGGGAAAAAGCTCCCGTTGGGCTCGCCGAACCGGTCAGTGATGTTTCGATTTCTGTTTCGCTACGAAACAATGAGCGAACTGACCCGAAAATTCGTGCCCACCCTATCGTTTCGCGCAATGTTCCGGTGCGAAACGATAGTCGAACGGATGGCTCCGCGGATCGCCGCGAGCGTCAGAGCTTGAGGCTTCCTGCCGGTAAGACTCCGGCAAGGCTGAATTCAAGCAGCTGCTCACTGTCAGGCTCTTCGTACGGCGGACGTGTCGCCAACCACCGGAAGAATGTGTGCTTGGCCGACCTCGAATCGATGCCTTCCTCCGCCCAGGCCCGCGCTATCGCGGCAAGCATCTTCGGCACCTCCTCGCTCTCGAACTGGGCGGTCAGGACGGCCTGACGAGGAGCATCCAGCGCCCGAAACGCCACTTCGGCCTCCTTTGCGAGCGCCCTCACCCATTCGGCGACCAAGTCCGCTTTCGACTTCTTCGTTGCCGGCCGCTTTGCTGCTGGAGATGGCGATGCGCCCTCGAGTTGGACCAAGGCCTGAGCCGCGCTGCCTACCGCCGTGCTCGTCGAATCCTTGCTCGACATGTCCTGCGCCGACGCGTACCCCTTCTTCAACGCGTCTCTGAAGTACGCCGGCGGGGATTCGATCTTAGGCAGCGCGCTGTTTCTCAGGCGCGCCTCAAGTGCTTCGGTGGTTCGGCGCAGCAGGCCTTCGTCATGTTGAATGCACAGCTGCCCCGCATCTTGTTCCTTGAAACCGAACGCCTGGATGCGCGCGAGCAGGTTGAGATCAAAGAAGTTGCGGGGCTCGTTGACGTTCAAGCTTCCCTGTGACTTTCGTAGCACCCGCATCTGCAACTCTTCCACTCGGCGACCGCGGCGGTGCTCGATCAGCTCCAGCGAAAACTCTCCCTGGATCTCGTCAACCTCGCGCAACGCGGGGGTGAGCACGTCGCGCTTGAAGTACCTGTACTCCATTTCTCGGTCCGAGCGGCCGGTCAGTGCCGTGACCCACCAGGCCACGTCTTCGCGGTTCGTGATGCCGGCCGGCGAAGTGAGGTACCGCATCCCGATTTCCGCGAGCACTGCGCCGGGAAGGGACCTAACGTTCTGGTTGAGGTCGACCATCATCCGTGTGTACAGCTTCGGGTCGAGCACATAGTCCCGCACGACGTCCGGAAAGCTCCAGTACAGGATCGTGGGATGGGGGGGGCCGGGGGACTTTATCTCGACGGAACCGAGGATCTGCGACGACCGCCAGTAGTTCGCACTGTGCTCGTCGGAATTCCATTCGATCAATGTCGTCTGCATCTCTCGGATGTAGTCCTTGAACAACTCCAGGCCGTTGCTGCCGTAATGGGCGGACGCGACAAGCTCACTCAAGGGCATCGAGAACGACCCTGTCTCCATGGGGCGACCCTTCGCCGCGTCTCGAAGTCTTTGCTGGTGCTGAAGTTGGGCGTGACTCACCAGCGACTGGTGAATCTTCCAGGTGACGAGTGTGATACGGCCCTTCTTCGCTCGCATGCCCACCATCTCGTTGGCCTTGCGGTACTGGCCATTCTCGGCGGTTAGTTGGCGTCGGCTTGATGCGCGCGAAACACCGGGCTTTTCAGGCTCGGTGGTGTTGTCGGGTGAATCGTTCGGTGAGTTGGCCACAGCCCGCATTGTCACGGATTCGCGGCGGTCTCTCAACAGGCTGCCTCCGGTTAGAAGCGCGATGTGAGTTTTCGAGTTTTCACATTACCTATTCCGTCGCCTTGAATCTATTGAAGAAAACACTTGAAGAGGTTGAAGTCATTGCTGAACGGGAAAGCTTATATGTCTCAACGACTTAGCGAGGGAATGGTGAGCCCTGACGGACCATGACGTGAGCTTGGGCGGACCATGACGTGAGATGGGACGGAGAGTGAAGGCCGGAAAGGTGAGATCAAGCGGACCTTGACGTGAGCTTCGACGGACAATGAGAGCAAATTTACGCCGTGTGTGCACCAAAATAGGGCGAGGAGCAGTGGATTTGGCCTAAAAGGAGGGGGTTCTGTGGTCGGTTTGACCCCCATTCTCCGTTTGATCTCACGTTGCACCGGGTCGCATACTCCGTCTGACCTCACATTAGAAATCCGGCCCTTCAAGAGCTTTTTGCCAATAGACGTAAAAAGCTTAGACTCCTAGAATTCCATAGAATCATAGGAGTTTTCATGGCGACAATCACTCGACCCGAGGGGGGTGGCGACCAGGTAGCCACCCATCTCGCTCGCCCTGCCCTCGAGCGCATCAGCATGAGTCAGATCGCACGGCTATCAGAGCGAGCTGGCGAAATGATGGAAGTTCTTCGCGGCACCCTCCTCGCCCCTGGGAACGAGAAATCCGCGCCACCGGTGTCGTCGACCCGCCTGGCCGCCTTGTGCGGTATCGATAAGGCGAAGCTGGCCTATCGGGTCACCCGCGCGGATCTTCCTGTGGGAAGGGTGACGGCTACGGGCGGCCTACGTGAGTTCACGCTGGAGGAAGCCAGGACCTGGACGCGGTCGTTTCGCACGGATCGCATGCGGCCGAAGGGCCAGAAGGGCGTGGTCCTCGCCAGCAGCAACTTCAAGGGCGGGTCTAATAAGACCACGACGGCGATGGTGCTGGCGCAGGGGCTTGCTTTGCGCGGCCACAAGGTGCTGGCTGTCGATTGCGATCCGCAAGGGTCCATGAGCACCCTCTTCGGTCTGCTGCCGGGCTCGGACATAGAGTCCGAAATGACCATTCTGGAACTCATCAACAATAGAAGTGAGCCGCCGGAGAAAAAACAGCCCGCCTACGAGGATCTGCGCTACGCCGTGCGCAGCACCTACTGGGATGGCTTGGACCTGATTGCCGCGGCGCCTTTCCTGTTCGATGCCGAGTTCCTGCTGCCCAGCCTGGCCAGTGGCGATGCGTCTGCGCAGTTCTGGAACGTGCTCAGCGAGGGGCTTGAGCCATTACGCGATGTCTACGACGTGATCGTCATCGATACGCCGCCCCGCTTGAGTTACGTCACTCTGAACGCGCTGTATGCGGCTGACGGGCTCATCGTGCCCATCCCGCCCTCGGCCCTGGACTATGCGAGCCTGTCGCAGTTTTGGGCCCTCTTCTCCGAGCTGGGCGCCGATCTCGAGAAGCGAGCCCCCGTGCCCAAGTTCTTCGACTTCATCCACGTGCTGCTGACGCAGGTCGAGCCCGACAACGTGGATGCCGTGACCGCGGCGGTCAGGCGCTGGGTGCAGCAGGTCTACGGCGAGTATCTTCTGCCGATCGAGATCCCTAAAACGTCAGCGACGAAGAGCAAGGCTGCCGATTTCGGGACGATCTACGACGTTGGGCGCAACGAATTGAATGCCCGAACGTATAAGCGGGCCCTGGATGCCTACGATCGCCTGGTCGAGCTGATCGAGTCTTCCATCGTCCACACCTGGCGCAATCGCACGGTCTCGGGAGCGGGTGCGAAGGTGTGTGCAGGGGGTGGCGACCAGGTAGCCACCCCGGTCGAATAAGGAGTGAGGAATGGCCACTTTTGGGAAAAGAATTTTCGATACGACCACCCTCGTTGAGCAGCGCATGTCCGAAAAGGCAGCGCAGCCCGTTGCACCGGGCGAAGGCACGCCGGCGCCGGTTCGAACTGCGCCCGGGCGCCTGATGCAGACCAACAGCCAGATCGTGGAGCTGCAGGCGGAGCTCGCCCAGATGCGCCAGCGGATGGAGCAGTGGGACAACTCCATGCCGGCCACCTATCTGGATCCGGCCAAGGTGGAGCGGTCCAAGGTGGCGAAGCGCCACATGAAGTCGTTCCTGACGCCGGAATTCGCTCGCCTGAAGGAATCGATCAAGGCGGCGGGCGGCAACGTGCAGCCCATTCTGGTCGTCCCAAAGGCGGGCGAAGAACAGGGCTACGTGCTGGTGTATGGCCATCGCCGCTTGGAGGCCTGCCTTCAGTTGGGGTTGCCTGTGCTGGCACTTATCTGGGACAAGCCACTGACGCACGAGGCGCACTTCCTGGCTATGGAGCGAGAGAACCGGGAGAAGTCTGACCTCTCAGCTTACGAAACGGGAGTGATGTATCTCAACGCGCTTGACGAGAAGGAGGGCTTCTTCCGCTCGGAGCGGCACCTGGCCGAGGTCATCGGCGTCAGCCGGCGCTGGATTCAGAAAGTTCTGTTGGTGGCCAGGTTGCCCCCGGCGATCGTCGAGTCCTTCGAGTCACCGCTCGATATCAAGCCCGCGCACGCAGAGGTGTTGCAAGCTGCGTTGGACGAGAACGCAAAGGCTGTGCTCAAGCGGGCGGAAGCGGTTCGGCAACGTGAGAACAAGCTCGATGCGAGCAAGGTCGTCGCTGCGTTGCTGGGCATCAAGAAGGGCGCAACACCGGCCAAGAACATGAGCGCCGTCGGCGGCGTGTTTGGAACCTGGAAGCGTGACACGCAAGGCCGGGCGATCTTTACAGTCAACTCGGGGTTGCTGGATGACGCCCAGACGGCCGCCGTGGTCGAGGCCATCGCCAGAGTCTTGGCCGACAAGTAGGCAATAGCCAGCCCCAGGCGGGACAAGGCGGCAATGGCCGCCTTTTTTTTCGTCAGTTACAGCCGGGAGCGGCCGGAGCTACGAGTCGAAGAAGGGTGGCGACCAGGTAGCCGCCCAGGCCATTATTCGGGCAGCCAGGTACTCTCACCTTGAGGTAGCAAGCCCCAGGGAAATTGCCCGGCAGCCTGGTGCGAAGGGGGTGGCGACCAGGTAGCCACCCCCTTCATTTGCGGGCCGTCAGGACTTAGCTCCCAAGGTTTCCAGTCGCCCCAGGATCTCGCCCATCATCCCCTTCAGAACGCCCATGTCGCGCTCGCGCTTGGCCTCCGCCAGGGGATCGCCGCCGGTGCCGCGAGTGCCCGAAGCGAGGGCCTGCTGGGCCCGCGTCACCGCGTCGTCGAGCTTGGTGAGCAGGTTGTTGCGTGGGCTGGAGACCTGGGCCATTTCGCGCTTGATCACCGCCACCTCCACCACGAGTGCGTCCACCAGGCGCTCGATGCGATCGAGCTGGGTTTCGGAAGCGCCTGCCGCGGGGGAGGCTGCCACGGCAAGAGGACTCGCCGCAGCGGGGGGAAGTGCCGTCACGCCCGAAGGTGTCGGTCCCGGGGCGGTGGTAGCAGCCGCGGCCGGCACTAGGCTCTTCATGACGCCCTGCAGATGATCGGACACCCGCGCCACCGCCAGCTGAAGCACCTTGTCCGGCGCGGTCTCCGTCAAGTGGGGCCACTGCTCGTACACCTTCTCCAGGGCCATGCCCGTGTCCAGGCAATGACCAGGCCTGCCGGCTCGACGCGGCCGCAGCAGCGCTTCGCGGGTGAAGGAGGGCAGGGCCTGTTGCTCGGTCAGGGGCTCGACCACGACGCAGCCGTTGAACACGCCGCTGGAGCTCCACTTCTTAAGCGAGGACTCGCTGGGAGCTTGGCCTCCGTACATCATCGTCAGGATGCGGGCCAATTCAGCAAGGGTGCAGCGCTCCGGCCACGAGTTGCTGTTGACGCTGCTGGCTATTTGGTCGCCACCCGTGGCGAGCGAGGCAACAGGCGCGCTGGGGGTCGGCAGTGGGACGGTGGATTCAGGCATGGCTAATTTAGTTACTGAATAACCGAATTATTGCAGCCTCGACGGGCTACATGCAAAACTGTCTGAAATCCGTGGAACATTTCGCCCTGGGCGAACAGGAAAAGGAGCTAAGTCTTTGTCGCAGCGAAAGAAAAACTCGTTGTGGTCGAGCAACGCAATTGTTTCACGGAGAGGGTTTAGCAAAGAAAAAATGTTCCACGCACCTCGTGGAGCAGACTGCCAGTGCCGGCTCGCGAACGGAAGATCGTTACGGCGCAGGGGCTTGTGTGCCAAAGGTCCGTTCAAGGATGAACTCTTGTTCCACGCGCGAGATTTATGTTCCGCGTTCTGTTGCGCTGCGGAACAAAAAACGAACTGATGGGTGGTACCAAGGACGGCTGCTGAGTGTCTTTGAGCGCGACCAGAAAGGGGGGCTGGAGCATGTGGGTTGACGCAGATGCTCCGGGAGGCAGGTACAGGAGATTCCGGTCTTGATTCGGTGATTGATTCGTTGCGAACCAATTCCCGGAACAGTGGCGCCGGGCCTGTGCGAATGGCGACCGGACTAACCATGTTGACGACTGCGTTCGGCGATCCACGAGCGCCACATGACCGTGTCGCGCTTCTTGATCGGGAAGCCCGCCTCGATCAGGCCAGTCATCAGGGTTTCGACGTGCTCCACTGGGACGTCGTTACCTTTGAACGTCCAGCCCAGTGGAGCAAAGGGGACTCGCGGTTGTGCGGCCCCCAGTGCCATCATGGCCGCCCACTTCAGATTCTGCCAACCGAGGTCGGGGTGGTCTTTCTTGAACTGTTCGTTGTGCCTAGTTTTCTGCTCCAGGTACCAGTCGTAGCTCAACCCAACCTGCGGGTAGGGAACAACGATTGCCTTCGTCTTGGAATCAACCAGGCCCGTGCCCACCCACCCCAGCTCGCTCAGTTTCTCCAGGTGGATCCAGGAGTGGTCGAGGGAGGATGAGAGGAGGGTCAATGCCCTGGCCACCTGCACATCCCAGATCGTTTTTTGATCCACGTCGATGACCACCAGGCCGGAGTCGAAAGGAGCGACAGGCGCCATCGGTTGAACGGCGCACCTCGTGAGGTAGCTCGAGATGGCTGCCTGATCACCTTGGAAGATGAGTGGGTCGAAGACCTCGCTCAAGCCACCAGATGAAATCTCAGCCCGAAGCAAAACGCCATCGAGGCGCAGGACGAAATTGAGCAGGCTCGACATTCGAAGTCCCTTATTCGCCGGGCCGTGGCATGGACTCTGCCGGCGAGGTCTGGTCACTAGGTTGCTCTGTTTGGCCTTCGTCCGGTCGCTCCGCCGGCAGATCCTGCGCTTGTGTCTTGGCCAGCTTGGGCGCGAACTTGCCAGCGCGGCGGAAGGCGCGGTCCTGGCCGGCGTAGTGCTTGATCGAGCGACGGCGCTGCATGTAGTGGCCCAGGACCATGGAGGCGACATCCGCCCCGATCGTGGCCTGCATGTTGGCCGAGGCTGTCGACCGGGTGTCGTAGAGCGAGTAAAGCCGCCCGTCCGGGAACGCGCGCTTGCAGGCCGCGGCCAGGGCGGTGCGGCAGCCGTTGAACATCCGCTCGAAGGTGTTCTCGACGTCCTCGGCAAGGAAGTCACGGACATTGCTCACCTGTGTGTCGACAGCGTTAGCCCAGCGGTAGGGCACCTCGATGTCGCGCCAGGCCAGCTCCTGGTTGTGCAGCTCCCAGGCGCGCAGCCGATGCAGGGTGTCGAGCGCCTCGAGGTTTGCAACGTCGGTCTGTGTCTCCAACTGGTCGAAGAAGGACATGTTGCGCGCGATAAAGGCCTTCTGGCGCTGGGCCGCGTCGAGCACTGCTGCCGCGTTGTCCGGGTCGGCTTCGAGCATCTCCATCAGATCGGTCTCGGCGCGAGTCAGCAGCCGGGCCGGGATGTGGGTCCAGCTGAAGGGTGGGTGCTTCTTGAGCTTGAGGTTGGGCACGCGCAGGATCCGGTTGTCCCGGTCCAGCCAGTAGGCGGTCTCCCATTCGCCGGGCCGTGCGCCGGTTGCGATCCCGGCACTGAGCCACGCGGTCGTGCGGCGGGCCCAGTTCATCTTCGAGGACTTGGCCGAGAGTAGGGCGTTCAGCAGCGGACCGAGATCCGCCTCGGGAATCGAGCGCCCGCGGGCGCGGGAGTTGCGCTCGACCAGGCCGGGGACTTGCTCGCGCGATCGGCTCAGCCGCGGATAGAACGCCTGCACCGCCTTGATCCCGTCGGCACGCACCTGCGGATCGAACTCGAAGGTGGACTGGTCCAGAGCCCAGACGATGACGGCGCGGTAGGTGTTCTTGGTGCTGCTCTTGAGCGTCGGGTCGGTGTCGATTTCGCGCACCAGGTCTGCTGGCGTCACGAAGTCCGGGTCCATGTCCTTCGATCGCGCGGCTCGGTTCACCAGCATGATGTAGTAGCGGTGGTACCGGATCGCGGTGGCCTCGGAGACCTTGCGAGAGGCTGCTTCGAACCAGTCGGCGAGAGACGTGGCGGACTCAGCGGCTGTTGGCGAGGTCGAACCGGCCTGGTCGGAATTGGTGCTGCTCGGGGTCTGAGCTCCGGGCGCGACGAGTTCGGGGTGGACGTCGTGCATGGAAGTTGGTTCTTGGGGGGAGTTGTTGTCCATGGGGGTCTGGTCTTGGGCGATGGCCTGGAACTGTGTTCGGGGGAGGCGCGTGTTTCGGGGGGACGGGTCTCGGGTGTGCCAGCTGTGGGGGGAGCGAGGTCTGCGCGAGGACATGGTGCCGGGTTGGGCGTTGGTTCGGGTGGCGTTGGTCCAGAGTTCGGCCAAGTTCGCGGGTGGCGGAGTTCGGGAGGGGCTTGGTCTTGGTGGAGCTGGTGCCTGTCGAACGGGTCCGCAAAGGGCTGTTTTCTCGCGTATGGCTAATAGCTGCTAAGAATTCTGGTTACAACTCCGAGAAATCGTCGTTTTTGGGCTGTGCGAGCAATTGCTAGTAGCCATGGCTACTAGCAATCACCCGGCATGAACGGGCGTTTTGCGGTCGTACCCTATGGCCCGCAACCTCTTGACGATGACCCGCGAGTGTTTGCTAGTAGCCATGGCTACTAGCAAACACTCGGCATCTTCTGAAGCACCTTCGTGCTTGGCGATGTGCGTGAGATTGCTAGTAGCCATGGCTACTAGCAAAACAGCGCACGCCAATTCGCGCATTCGGTGCCGAGCAATTGCTAGTAGCCATGGCTACTAGCAATTGCTCACCGCATTGAGGGGCGGGTTCACGCATAGTCTTCGCCTTCGAGCAGCCGCCTGGCGCCGCCCTGGCCCGCGGTGCGGGGCGCGGGGCGATCACTGTCCTGGGCACCGTGAGCCACTGGCGCTGGCACAGCTGGAGACTGCACGGTCGCAGGCGGCGCTGCGGGCATCGACGGTGATGGCGTTGGAGCGGGGGCAGCGCTGGCCGGCGCCTGGGCCACCAGTGCAGGTGCGCTCGGTGTGGGCGCTGGAGCCGCCTGCACGGCGGACGCCGAGGTCGTGAGATCGCGTACCAGGGCCGACGCTGTGCGTGTCGACACACCCGGATCGCGCCGCATACGCTCTTCCTGGACCATCAGACCCATCTCGGCGAGCTGGCGGAAGTAAAGCGTGCGTGTGCGCGAACCGGGCCGCGATTCGATGCCCTCGAGGGCCTTGAACAGGATCGGGCTCTCACCGCGCACCAGGCGGATCTTGATGTCGAGGAAGTCGTGGGGATCGTCGATCATGAACGGCCTCAGGCGGCCTCAACGACGGAGCGATTGGCTTCGGCGTCGGCCGCGGCAACGCCTTCGCCGATCAGCTGCAAGCCCTCGACATTGCTGAAAACCGAATGCTTTGGTACGTAGATCGGCATGTCCGGCATGCGCGAAGCGATCTCCTCGGCGTAATGCGCCGGGTGGCCGCCGACCAAGACGATCATGTCGATGATGTCCCAGGCGCCTTTGATGCCGTTCATCATGATGCCCACTGGGTCGCGCACGGCGCGGCGCGCGGCCTCCAGGATCTCCGGGTCGGTCATGTCGATGGCGCGGCCGTCCAGCTTGAAGCCGGCGCCGGTGCGCAGCGAATTGTTCAGGCGCTGCAGGTTCGAGGGCGCGATGGCGCGGCCGATCTTCGCTTCCAGGTGCTCCTTGACCGAGGTCATGACCCGGTGGCGGCCTGCGTCGCTCGCGGCGCCCGAGACGTCGGTGTTCGGCTTGCCCTTGTTCACGAGCAGCCAGTCGAGGGTGTATTCGCCCGGGTCGACGGTCACGATGGTCATCGTCTCCACCAGGTGGTTCCAGTCCTTGAGCGGCTTCAGGCCCGAGTGCGGGTACTTCGCAATGGTCTGGTTGATGCCCTCGATATCGCGGTCCAGGCTGTAGAAACCGCCCATCGGCTGGGGTCGAACGACCACCTTGTTGATAGTCACTTGACGCTGACCATCAATGTCAACCACCCCGGTATAGGCTTTCTTCAGCGCGGCGGGCTTGCCCGGATCGCGGAAGTGGCTCACCGGCAGGCCCAGCGCCAGGACGTCGATGTGGTCCTCATTGATGTAGCTCAGCGCGCCGCGCATGAGGGCGTGGTACGGGGCGCTGTCGTAGTACTTGTCGTCCAGGTGGCGGCCGAAATCGGAGCTGGAGGCGACGCGGTTCGTGACATCGGGGCCCACGACGAACGACTCGCCGTTGTAGCTGACCACCTTCACGTTCTCGCTGCGGCGTTCCTCGAGCTCGTAGCGCCGGCGGTCTACGCCCAGCGCCATGGACGGAAAGAGGTCATACGCGACCTCAGTGCCGCCGTTGGCGCGATTCAGGTGCGCGAACTTGGTCAGGCCGTAGCCGAGATCGATCGCCACAACGACCGGGGGATTTGTGCTGCTTCTCATGCTGATTCCTATTGTTTGGCAGAAATGTGCCTGCACGAAAGAATGGCACATGAGAAAGAAGCCGTCAATGTTGATCGTTGAAACGGCTGGTCGAAGCTTGGGCCGTGCTTCCTCCAAAGCTCGGCCAGCAAAGGCCGAAGATTCGGATGGCGGAAGATTCATCGAAGAAGGGCCGAGAGAAGGGCGATCTTTCGGACAAGCTTCGACCAAGTCAGGAGGACAGAGATGGGTCACCGGCCCGCATGGCGTCGCTTCGTGGCGAACTTGGGCGATGTTTCGGGCGAACTTCGGACAAGTCGATGGCGATCGAGATCGGCCGATGGTGCGCGATGCTGACCTGTCCCTTCAAAGGGAGAAGCTTGGGACAACTTAGCGCTGACGGCGACTTGCCCGAAGCTTCGGCCTTCTGTGGTTGAAGAAAGGGCCAGCCGCGTCCGAAGCTTCGGATGCTCGGGGTCCTGCATGGACCAGGTGCCTAGCGGGGCCTTGGTGTCGCTAGGATCGACGCATCCTCGACGCGCGCCATTGGGCCCGGCGAATGGAAGCGCCGCCATCAAAAGAAAAGTGAATCCGGAAGCGCGCACCTAGAATCATTCCTCTGTCCCGATAGGTGAATACGAATGATCAATTCCAATGGCGACATCTACTGCTACCTGAACGCACGCCACACGCTCGAGACCGTCGCGTCCACTGCCGATGCCGGTTTCTTCTCGAAGCTGCACCAGGCCCTGGCGACCGGCAGCCAGGGCAAGGCGCCTCCCAAGCAGTGGGCGGCCACCATCCGGGCGCTGCAGACGAAGGGCGTCAAGTTGTCCGAGTTGAAAGACAGCAAGGTGCTCGAGCAGCTGGAGGCGTCGATGGAACGCTCACTCACCCGAGAGCAGGTGGGGGCGATCGTGCTCTCGGGCCTGCCGACCGTGAAGGAGATCGAGCTCCGCAAGACCCGGTACGACAGCTACAGGCATCCGGGCGGGACGTACCGCGAATACCTGTATGTGCTGAACTCCCATCGCGACAACGTCCAGGACGAGCTGAGCGAGCTGGAGTACCGCCTCGAGTCTATGCAGTACGACGCGGCCGACCTGGCATTCAGCCTGGAGACGCTCATGGACGATCCCGATCTGCCCGTGAAGATGCAAGCGCAGATGAAGGCCCTGCGGGCCTTGCTCCCGGTGGCCTGGGACTTCGCCGCTCCCCACTTCAGCAGTGCGCTCGACGGCACAGTCGACAAGAACCTCATGGCACACGCACGGGTTACTGAGCGGGGGGCCCTGTACTTTGTGGAGGAGCTCCAGTCGGACTGGGCGCAACAGGGAGGGAAGGCGGCACGGCGCGCTGGTCGCCAGGCTGTGGTCGATCTCATTCGCACCAAGCTCGGAACGATGAGTGCCGACGAATCCACGCTCGTCCATGCCGCAATCAAGGCCAAGGCCTCGATCGAGATCCGTGGCGTCGCCTACAAGCCGACTGACCCGGAAATGCTCGCGGCAGCCGAGCTTGGCCGCAGCAAGGGCTGGGGTGGCGCGATCCCGGCTGCGCCGTTCGTCACAAACACCGAAGAATGGTCGGGCCTGCTGCTTCGCCGGCAGATGCAGCGCGCCGCGATGCTCCCCGCAGTCACGCAGTTCGCCTGGATCACCGAGGGCCTGCGCAACGGCGGGAGGGCCGGCGGAGGCAAGAGCCTAGACGACTTCTACCTGAACATCCTGCCGAAGATCGCGGACAAGGTTCTCAAGCCCCTGGGCGCGAAGGTCTCGATGGGGACGGTGGAAATCGCTGGGCAGCCCCACACGGTGCCCCAGTTCGAGATGACGCCGGCCATGAAGGAAGTGCTGCGAGGTCCCATGCCGATGTACAGCCTCTCGCCGGTGTGGAAGAGCGCGCGCAACGGCCAGGAAGAGGTCAACCGCGTCCTGGCCGAATGTGACCTGATGATGGGCACCACGCGTCACGTGAAGCTGATGGACACGCTCTATGACCTGGCCACGGCCCGCCAGGTGGCGGGAAAGTACATCAACAACGGCATCCTGCTGAATCTGTGCGCGCAGGACCTGGACCGTGCCGCACGGCACGAGGCCTGGCACTTCGCTACCGAGAACATGCTCACCGTCGACGAGCGCGTGACAATGCAGCGTGAGTTTGCCTCGCACAAGCCCATCGCCCGGCGAACCCAGCAGACACTCATCGACATGGGCGAGATCGATGCGGCCCGCCAGTGCTCGCATCCGGAGGAGTGCGCCGCCCACGCGTTCGCCTTGTGGAGCACGGGAGCGATGGAGATCACCGAGCCCCAGCCGCGCGGAATCTTCCAGGAAGTCTGGGCCGTTCTGAAGGACTGCGGGCGCTGGCTGAACGAGCGGATCGCGGGCCAGCCCACGCCCACCACCGAAACGATCTTTCAGGCCCTGCGTAGCGGGGAGATGGCGCGTTCGCGGGAGGCCCGAGGCCATTGGCCACGCCCCATGGACGTGGCGCATGGAGCCGTCGGCGCAAGCCCAGCACCGGGAGGCTAGCGGCGTTGGCGACGGCGTCAACGTCGCTTCCTCTCAACATGTCGCAAACATGGGATGCGGAAATGAGGGAATCAATTGCCGCAGCATGTTCTGCGCGGTAGTATCCGCACGAAACAAAGCCACTTGGCCGGTGATTTTGCCAAGCCCCTTCCTCAGGTCTGACTTCATGAAACACATCCCGCGGATTCTCGGCGCGAGCGCACTCTCAGTCGCACTCCTCACCCTTGCCGCCTGCACCACGACGCCCCCGCCGGTCGCGTCGACCGATCCCGCAGCTGCGGAGCTGGATCGTCTGTTCGCCAAGTCGGCCGACCAGCCGCTGTTCACGAGCAGCGCCGATGCCAAGGCGCCTGCACCCCGGCTGCATGAAGGCAAGTTGTGGGTGACCTGGCGAGGCGATGCCTACGGGCTGCTCAAGAACTTCGAGCCCCTCACCGGCCAGAAGGTCAGCGTGACTGGCCCGACCCCGCGCATGCCGTTGTACGTCCAGGTCCATGCCATCGGCGTGCCCGTGGACGAGGTGATGCGCGACATTGGCTACCAACTCGGCCAGCGCGCTGACCTAGTGCTGGGCGGCAATGGCGTCGAAATCCGGTACCGCGCGTACTGACCAGGCCGTGATGAGCCCCGCACAACGCTTTCTGAGCGCGACCGCTGCGGCGGTTGCGTGTTTTGCCTGCGCGCAGAGCGCCAGCGCCCAGACCGAGGCCCTCTCGATCGACGCGCTGATGAACGCCCGCGGCACGACCGAATCCACAAGCCGGCTGAGCATGGTGCGCGAGACCGCGCTGCGCGAGACGGCCTTTGGCCTGGGCACTCGGCTGGGCCTGCTGCAGCGATCGCGTGAGATCGCGGTCGAGGTGGCCCGGCGCGACCGCGACCTGGACAAGCGCTTCGACTTCGGCTCCCTGCTTATGGGCCCAGGCGTCTTGCCCCCAGTGATCATGGAGAGCCGGGATGCCATCTCGCTCGAGGCCACGACGATGCGCGTCTCGGGCGCGATCTACCGCATCGAGGAACCCGCGCGCTTCGTCGCCATGGCGCCCACCTGGCGCGACTGGTTGCTGCTCGGGCTGCCGCGGGAAGACGCCGCGGACATGTCCAGCGTCAAGCCGCTGCTGCCGCGCGATGGCGCCGAGCAGGAGTTCTGGAAGCAGGAAGTGGCCAAGGCCGTGGCCATCGGCCGTAGCCAGGCGCAGCAGATCTTCGAGATGAACGTTGCCAGCCTGGAGAAGGCCTACTTCGGCATGCGCCTGTTCTATGACCTGTGGAAACGCGGCATGGTGTCGATTCCCGTGATCGCCACCGCCCAGTCCATGGTGGATCGTGAGAACCCGAACACCATTTCCGTGGGCAACACGATGTTCCGCATCACCCAGCAGGCCGACTTCTCGGACGCCAAGGGCTGGAAGCCGCTGGAATAGCCGCGCCAGTGCTCGACGCCACTTCCACCGTAGCGCCCAGGTTCAAGCTTCCGATCGGGCACATCCGTCGGGAGGACCTCAACGGGTTCCTCTCCAGCGTGTACGACCTGGGCTGCTCCGACATCAAGTTCTCCTCGACCGACTATGTCTGGGCCGAAGTGAATCGGCTCTGGCAGCCGGTCACGGACCGTCGCCTGGACGACTCGGAGGTCACCTCCGTTTTGAGTCTGCTCTTCAACGAGAGCGGCCAGACCGAGATCGGCGCGGGCAACGCGATCGACTCGCGGGTCGACGCCGTGGTGTCGCGCGACAGGGTGCTGTCCTTCCGGTTGAACGCGACGGGCTGCTCGGTGGGGAACACCAGTTCGGGCGTGAACATCACGCTGCGGGCGATGCCCCAGCAGATTCCGACCTGCGGGCAGCTCGGCCTGGAGCCGGAGCTGATGGAGAACCTGTTCCCACGCTACGGCATGATCCTGATCGTGGGCACGACTGGCTCGGGCAAGTCCACGCTGCTCGCCGCTACGCACCGCTACCGCCTCGAGGAGCGCCGCCACGATCCGGTGCACATCCTGACCTACGAACAGCCCGTGGAGTACCTCCTGAAGGGCTATGCCCAGGGGCACATGCCAGAGCCAACACAGACAGAGATCGGCGTGGGTGCGCAGCTGCGCAGCATGGACATGGTTGGCCCCAATGCCATGCGCCGAAAAGGACAGGTCATCCAGATGGGCGAAATCCGGGACATGGACAGTGCACGGGCCGGGTTCGAGCTCGGCGCAACCGGCCACGCCGCGTACGCCACCATGCACACGGAAACGCCCGACCGGGCACTCTCGCGCACGCTGCAGCTGTTCCCGCCCGTGGAGCACGCGCGGGTGGCCAACGAGTTCATCGAACAAGCCCGCCTGGTCATCGCCCAGAAGCTCGCACGCCGGGTCGACGGCAAGGTGATGGCCTTCCGTTCCTGGTGCGTCTTCGATCGCGAGGTGAAGCGCGGCCTGGAGGACAAGCCTGTGCACGAATGGGGCATGTCGGTGCGCCGCATGGTCTCGGCGCGAGGCAACGACTTCGAGTCCAAGGCGTTCGCGGCCCTGTCCAGCGAGATGATCAGCTTTGAGAGCTTCGTCGAGGTGTCCTCTATGACCTTGCGCGAGGCGACCGACTACTGCAAGGAACGCGGCGTGAACCCAGGCGACAAGCAGCTGATCTCCCTGCCGGGGCGTATCGCCAGTGACGCCGCCGCCGTGGCGGCCGCAGAGGAGGCTGTCGCATGAGCAGTTCCTGGCCGCGCACTGGCAAGGCATACCGGATTCCGGGGACGCCACTCCCGCCCCAGGCGGGGGCGCCGATGGTGCTCGCGCTCTTCCACTTCTCATGGTGGACCGTGGGCATCGCCTTTGCGGTGTGCGTGGTCTTCGGCTACGCCGCGTACAAGAACCGCACGATCCTGTGGGCGATCCGCCGCCTGCGCAGCAAGATGCGCTCAGGCGTGCTGGCGGCCCGTCCGCGGTTCTACCGGCAGCGCTTCACGTTCGACCAGCCGTTGGACGAGCTCGACTTCAAGTTTTGGGGCAAGTGAGCCGCGCCCCTACCCAGCAAGGTTCTCCCTCCTCGTGAACCCGGCGACGCCGGCGTAGCGTTCGCGGCCCCCGGCTCTGGCTGGGGGCCGCTTTTTCTTCGTGCTGCGAGCTTGCCCCTGCGTGCGCGCTGGCCGCCGCAGATTTCGATGACTTCATCCCGCCGATGTCGAACGCCCGTCCCGCCGGCGCAGGACGTTCGCTCAGTGCACTGCGGGTCATGAGGAAGCAAAAGCAACTGCTGCGAAACATGTAAAAAACATGCATCGAAACATAGTGCGAAACAAAACGCACAATTCCGTCGCGACACTATATATTTGCGGAACATTGGAAAACATCAGGTTTGATGAACGCCTGTAAGGCCTACGAAAGAGGTGTGACGAGATGGATGCGCTGGACCACGTGCTGAGCGGCGAAGAGAAGGAAGCGATCACCAAGAAGGTGTGGTCGCTGGTCGACGCGCTGCCCCAACGCGACCTGATCGCGCTGTCCGATGCACGGCAGTGGGTGGACACAGTGGTCAACCTGCACGGTGAGCAGGCCGTCTGGCACGCGATCCGCCTGAACGGCTTCGGCGGCTCGGAGATCGGTGTGCTGGTGCGCAACCACCATGGCGTGCGCGCCGATCACATGGCCAACGCCCACGATATCGTCCTGGGCAAGCTGATGCGTCGTGCACCCGTCGAGACCAACGAACACATGCAGCGCGGCCACGAGAACGAGCCGCTGCACGCCAGCAAGTTTTACAAGAAATACGGCGCCCACCGCGACCAGGAAGCCTTCGACAAGCTCAGCAAGGCCCAAGGCTCGCTGCCGTGGATGCGCTACAGCCCCGACGAGGTGGCACTGATCCCCTCCCGCCTGTTGGCTCTGACGCGAGCGATGGCCGATGCGCGCCCGATGTCGCGCTGGCTCGCCGACTACAAGGCCCCCAGCCGCGTCGAAGACGACGCCGAGATCCATTTCCAGTACGGCTGCCAGCTAGCCCAGGGCGCAATCCTGTGCGACGAGCAGGGGATCGAGCTGCACGGCCTGATGCTGAGCCAGTACGACTGGGCTGGCTGGCGCCTGAAGGACGACGTCATCGTGGTGAACGACGAACTCAAGGACATGGTCCGCCTGTCGGGCAGCTGGGGCTGGAACTGCGTCATGACTGGTGAGGTGCCTCCCTACGTGCGCACGCCGGTGCTCGCCGATGCCGAAGCCTTCGTGCTCAAGCACGCCGACCTGGCCGTGCGCATGGCCAACGCCTCGGCGCTGGCCAATGCTGCCGACAAGCGTGCCCAGGAGCTGCGCGCCGAGCTGCTGCTGGGGCTGGGCGCCCGCCGCCTCGACGGACACAAGGTGGTCATGCCGGGCGCGGGAACGCTGACCGCGAACTTCAAGATCGACGTCGAGAAGGTCCAAGAAGTCCTCACGCCGGAGCAGATGGCCCAGGTCGTGAAGAAGGACGGCTACGACGACAAGGCCATGGCCGCCCATCTTAAGAGCCTGAACGTCGACCTCAAGCAGTTCAGGACCAACAAGGTCGACGCGGACAAGCTGGCTGAGCACGCTGAGGCGTTCGGGATCGACCTGGAAGCGTACGTCGCCGAGCAGCCCATCTTCCGAGTCGACAAGCCGATCAAGCAAGAGATGGAAGCGTTCATCGACATCCACTACCCGCTGCATGTGGCGCCTGTCGTCCAGAGCGAGCGGGAGTCTGATCACCTGGCGGACCAGGAACATCAGGAAGAAGAAGAAACAACGGCGGAGGCGCCGCGCGGATAGGCGCAGCCGCTCCCGAAGTGTTCGCGTGGCCAAAGATGAGGCCGCACAAGCCTCGCGAACATTCAGACCACGTGCGGTCTCATCTTTGTTCTCAACTTTAGGAGATTGAACAAATGGCTATCACCAAATCCGGCGGCGAACGCAAGAACCTGCTCTACATGTCCCTCGTGGAGCGTACGAACAAGCACATGTCCGCAGCCGAAATCGAAAAGAACCCCGAGCTCAAGTCGGCAGGTTTCCTCTACAAGGACGAAAACGGCGCTCAGCAACTGGCTCGCCAGATCTCGGGCAACGTGATCAGCGTGAAGGCCGGTACCGACACCTACGCTCCCGCGGGCCAGGCGCCGCAGACGTACCCGATCGCTACCGTGCGCCTGAGCGACGGCGAGAGCGTCAAGATCCGTCTGGACCAGAACCTGGGCCGCACCGTCATGGGCCTGCTGGCCGCGAATGCACTGGTGCACCACGACGGCCCGATCGACATCTACGTGAGCCAGGTACGCGCTGGTGAGCGCATCGGCGACGGCCAGCCGTTCGACAAGGACAAGTCCTTCATCAGCGTGAAGCCGATGAACGGGGCCACGGCCGACAAGATCAAGCCGATCTTCGCCGGCGCGGACGGCAACATCATCATGGAAGGCGAAGGCGACGCTGCAGTGCCGGCGGGCCTTCCGAAAGCCAAGACTGTTCGCTTCCAGGGCAAGGACCAACTCGACTGGGAAGAGGTGAACCAGATCGCCGTCTACACGGCCGCCGGCCTGGAGCACCACTACAAGGCCAAGGACGCGCGCGCGCACAGCGAAAACAATGCGCCGGCCGGTGACCACGAAGCCGACGACATCGACCCGAGCGAAGCTGCTGCTGCTGCTGCGCCCCGTGGCTGAAAGGCCCGGTGGAAACCTGGCCGTCCATGGGTGCGGCCAGGTTTTCCGAGACAGCATGAGTATCCCGGTCAAAACCCTGGCGTCTTGATCCAACCCTGACCAGTCGCACCCATGGGCCTTCTTTCGGAGGTCACATGCGGTGCGCATATTTTTTTGAGAGCAGGGCATATGCCAAAGTGGATTGACCTCAACGACGCGTCCGGTGCGCGTCTGAAGATCGCAGAGATCGACGTGGGGGGCGAGCGCCACCTGCATCTGTTCATCACGGGGCTGTCCTACCTCAACCCGGCCTGGGCGAAATCCATCGCCCAGCTCGGCTTCAGCGCCGGCGGCGCGCGCAAGTACCTGGTGCGCCGAGTGCGCCCAGGCGAGCGCCCGTTGGCATCGTCCTTTCGGCCCATCTTTCCGCAGGTCGCAGTGCGCGAGATGGCGCCCGAGAGCTACATGCTCAACCTGCAGCAGGCCCGCCGCTCCGACGAACGCCCGGTAACGCGCGAGGAGCGCGACGCCGCGATCGACATCAACAACGCGGTGCTGTTGGGACGCAACTCGGATGGCGACCGCGTTTTCGAGGCAGCCGGCTCGCGCTACCTCATCAAGCTCAACGCACAGGCCGCCGAGGTGCGTGTGGTCGAGTCCGACGCGAGCCAGCCCCATGTCTTCCTGCGCATGCCGGCCGACGCCTCCGGCGACGCGCGCACGAAGGCGCTGCTGCAGTGCGCCGACGGCTTCGTGCGATCGATGGTGCTGGGCGAGGTCCAGCACACCGAGGACACCGAACGCTTCCTGCGCGCGATCCACGGGGTCAAGGAGGATGGCGAGGGCCGTCCCGCGGCCTGGTCCTCCGAACTACACGACGAGGTGCACGCTGCCATCGAGACGGCGTTGCTGCGCTACCTGCGTGACTCCTTCGAGGTAGCGCAGGACGCCTACGGGGAATCGGCGCGCCTGACCGACATGCTGCCGCCATTCCGGGGGCGGCTGCGGGGCCTGGGCACGATGCCTACGCCGCTCTCAGTGGCCAGCCAGCGGCTGTTGGGCGACACGGCTGGCCTGACCGTGGTCGTGCCCAACGCCTTCGACGGTGCGAGCTTTGCCTTCCTGGCGGAAGGCACCACGGTGCGGGCGTACCGGGGCACCAAGGACATGGAAGCCCTGTCCAGCGCCGTCAACGTGCGAGTGAACACCGAGTGGCAGGAAGGCGACTTCGCCGCGGCCCGTGAGGTCGGCGCCGACGCCCTGTTCATCAACGCCGATCCGGTGCTCAGCGCAGACGGCCGGCGCACCGACTACATGCTCGCGATCAATGCGCTGCGCTCGCTAAAGGACGGGGGTCGCGCAGTGATCGTGGTGGCGGCGGACGCGGTCCCCGGCGAGCTGGCGCCTTCGTCGCGCAGCTTCCTGCAGATGATCAACGAGCGCTACCAGATCCAGGCCGCGTTCGAGACCGCCCCCATCTTGTCCCGCAAGGCCGGTGTACCCGAGGGCAGCCCGGGCCTTCGCGTGCTCTCGGTGGTGAACCGCCGGGTAGACCTGCCCACGCCGATCGCGAACCTGCCCGTCATCTCGTCGTGGGACGAGTTGAAGCAGCGCGTCGACGAAGCGATGGCACAGGCCAAGGTGATGGACGCCCAGGCCCAGGGCGTGGATGTGGAGCGCGCTGCGCTCGAGGGCCGCGTGCAGCGCCCCTACATCGCGTTCTCGCGTGTGGGCGAGGCCCGCACGATGGTGCCTTCGAACATGCAGGCGCCCCTGCAGGCCACTCTCACCCGGATCGAGAAGCTCTTCGGCCAGGTCGACGGCCTGGTCACGCGTGAGCTGGGTTGGTCCGAGAGCGTCCTTCCGCAACGCTTCTCCCCCGAACAGGTGGACGGCGTGTCGATGATGATCGTGCGCCAGCTCGAAGGCTACGCCAGCATCCTGGCGGATGAGACCGGGGTCGGGAAGGGGCGCCAGCTCGCTGCGCTGATGGCATGGGCGTTGCGGCGCAACCACCCAGTCTTCTTCGTCACCGACAGGGCGAACCTGTTCTCGGACATGGCCAACGACTTGAAGGCGATCGGCGAGTGGGACCGTGTGCGCCCGATGATCATGAACACCGATGGCGAAATCACCTGGGAGCCGGCGCCCGGCGCCGCCCCGGTGGTGCTGGCGCAGGGCTTCAGCGCCGCGCGCACGCGGGCCATGGTGGACAACGGCATCAAGCTCGAAGACGAGGGACTGAACACCTGCTTCCTGACCTACTCCCAGATTGCCGGCGCCGACAGCGAGAAAGCGCAGTGGGTAAAGAACCAGCTGGGCAACGCGCTGATCATCTTCGACGAATCCCATGTCGCCGCGGGCAGCGACAGCCAGATCGCCTCCCATGTGGCCGAGATGTCGCGCCTGGCGAATGGGGTGCAGTTCGCTTCGGCGACCTGGAGCAAGAGCGAGGACAACCTGCACATCTACTCGCGCGCGCTGCCAGACAGTGTCAATGTCGCGTCCCTGGCAGCGGCCATCAAGAAGGGTGGCGAGTCCTTCTCGGAGGTGCTCAGCTCGATGCTGGCTTCGGAGGGCGCGCTGATCCGGCGCGAGCACGACCTCTCCAAACTGGAGGTCAGCGTCCATACCGTGAAGGAGCGCCTGGCGTACAACGAGAGCGTGAGCGACGCGGTGGCGGAGGCGCTGGGCGCCGCCACCTACCTGGCGGGAGACATGTCGGCGATCTTCATGCGTGGCAACCGTGAGGCGGTCAGCGTGTTGCGAAAGGCAAAGGAAGCACGGGCGGCGATCGTGAGTTCGACGAACGCGGCCGCTGAGACGCCTGTCTCCCGGGCCAATCTCATGAGCAGCAGCTTCGGCACGGGCTCGGTGCTTTACCAGGTGATGAAGGCGGTCCAGGGCGCGCTCAATGCGGAACAGGTGGCCGACCGAGCGATCGAACACATCCGGGCGGGCCGCAAGCCTGTCATCGTGTCCGAGGCGACCAACGAGGCGCTCACGCGGATGCTGGCCCAGGCGGACTCAGAGGCCACCAACCCGAGCGATCGCGTTGCCGGCGGCATGCCCTCGCTGATCAGAATGCCGACGATCCGCGACGCGGTGCGTGCGGTGCTCATGCCGCGCCTGACCACCGTGGTGCAGCGCGAGATCACTGAAGAGGACATTGAGGACGAGGCCGAGGTGGATCCGAATGCGGAAGGCGAAGGCCTGGCTCTGGAAGCTTCGGACGATCCGGAAGCCACCGTGGCCAACGCCGAGCTTGTGGCTGCGCGCAGAGACCAGGCGCTTCTGCGCCGTCTGGGAACCGGTACTGCCGACGAGCCGCAGGAAGACCCGGATGCGGTGAACCTGGACGACGCCCTGGCAGCAGCGCCAGACGCCGCCGAGGTGGCGACGTCTGGCCGCGTGCGCGTCGTCTCCAAGCGCAAGACGGTGTCCATCATGGATCTACCCGGGATGAGCGACGCCGATCGGAAGCTCTTCGCCGATGGTGTGAAGGCGTTGGAGCGGCTGATCGCCGCGATCCCGGAGATTCCGGTATCGGCGTTCGACGTCATCGAGCAGAGACTGCGCGACGCCGGAATCACTGTGGGTGAGATCACCGGACGCTCGTTCTCCCTGGAGCGTGCGCCGGCGCCGACGCCTCTCGTGCAGGTTCCGGCCGTGACGGTAGCGCCCGGGGCCACTGTAGCGACCTATGAGCCATCCTCCCGTGATGCGTCGGCCAGTCAAGACAGCAACTGGGACCCCGCGGGAAGCTGGAAGGTCGTGCCCCGCCTGCGCAGCAAGCGCGCGGTCAATGCTGTCAAGCGAGCCTTCAATAACGGCGAGATCCAGGCGCTGCTGATCAACCGCTCAGCGGCCACCGGTGCGTCGATGCACGCCTCGCCACGCTTTCTCGACCAGTCGCGCCGCGTGCTGCTCGAGCACCAGATCCCGGAGAACGTCACCGACCGGATCCAGCTGATCGGCCGTGTGAACCGATACGACCAGGTGAGCTTTCCCTTAGTGGAGACCTGCACCACCGGCATCTATGGCGAGCTGCGGTACGTGATGATGCAGAACCGCAAGCTCGAGAAGATGAGCGCGAATGTGCGCGCGAGCCCCGAGAACGCCATGCTCGTGAAGAACGTGCGCGACCTTTTCAACTCCATCGGGCTGGAGTCCGTCCGCGGCTACGTGCAGGACGAGCCACTTGTGGCCAAGAAGCTGGCGTTGCCGGAGGCCTTCCTGGAGCAAAGCGGGGTTCCTGCGGTGAACACTTTCCTCATGCGCGTGCCGTTGCTCAAGTCCGTCGAGCAACACCACGTGTACGACCAGCTCTTCACCCGGTTCGACGAGTCCTTTGATCGCCACGAGCTGATGGGTACGAATCCGCTCAAAACGCGCGAGTACGACTGGCGCGCCAAGGAAGAATTCTCCAGCGTCTTCTTCGGCGACCCTTCGGGCGAGCGCGGGAACGCCGTGGAAGCGCTGGTGCGTGAGGTTCGCGAGGATGGCGGCGCTGCTGCGGAGGGTGCCACGGCCGACCCGGCGCAGGCGACGTTGCCCGCGATGGACGTGAGCGAGATGGTCGCCGCCGGCGACGGTGCTGGGGGCGGTGAGCAGGACGATTTGTTGTCTGCCTTCGACCGGCCCGTGTTCGTGAAGAAGATCGCCTTCCATGAAGAACTCAAGCCCATGTCCTGGGGAGCCTGCGTGGGCGCCGCCGAGGCCGCCGGCGAGATGCTCGCGCGCGAGGGCGGCCATCTGATGCGCAACGCGCAGGGCGAGGTCTGCTGGAAGCCAGAGATCCTCGCAAGGCTCAATGCTGGCATGAAGGCAATCGTCACCATGGCAGCGGTCTCCGCAGGCATCACCGAACACGACGAAGCGGTGCTTACCAACAACGGCGCGCAGCGCGCTCACCTGCGCGCTGATTGGCTGCGCAAGCACGTTGAGGGCCTGGTGCCGGGCGGCGTGTTCGTAGAGGACGCGAAGGTCGACGGCGTCGGCAACGTGATCGAGCGGGCCCGAGAAGGCGTGATCGTCAACATGAAGCTGCCCACCGAGGCGCGCGAGCTGATCCACCCACACAAGTGGAGAATCATGGTGGTGTTCCCGGGCGAGGAGAAGCCGCTGGAATACTCGCTGCGGGCGCTCCTGTCGGAGGTGAAGGGCGGCGTGAAGGTTGGGGACGTCACGGGCAGCTTGCTTACCACCTCGTGGGGGCGCCTTCGCCCGGCCCAGACTGCATTCGGAACGAACGAAGAAGCGCAGCAGGCCCAACCGCCCTCTGCGGAGAAGTTCCTGAACGTCAACAGCCGCGTTGCGCGCCTGAACTGGCTCAAGGACTCGTTCGACCTCTCCCCGACGGGCCGCCAGCGCCGCGTGTGCTACGTGCTCGGCGGCAACATGTACATGGCCTACGACTGGTCGGTGAAGTCACGCGTGGGCCGCTCGATCATCTACACGGACGACAAGGGCATGCGCCAGCGCGGCGTGCTGTTGCCCGCGACCATGTCCCACGTCGGTGCGCACTTCATGCCGATGCGGGTGTGGGGTGGACAGATCAAGCCCTTCGTCAAGCGCTTGTTGGAGGCGCGCGGCGGTACCACCCTCACGCTCGAGACCGAGTTCATGGAGACCAACAAGCCGTATGGCTTGCAGATCTCCGACAAGTCGATCCTCGTGCTCATGAGGGGCACCGATGCGCGCCGCTCTTTGCGCCTGATGCGCGGCGAGCAGGCCAAGATGCGCAAAGAAGCCCTCGGCGATCGGGCGACGGCTGGGAGCGACCCGATGAACGTGACACTCAGCACGCTCTCGCGTAAGGGCCGCGGAGCGGCTGCTGCCGAACAGCAGGCCGAGGCGGCGGGCGACGACACCGCAGCAGCGGCTCCGCGAACCGCCATTCCGCAGGGCTATGTGGCGCTGCGCATGGGCCTGGACACTACCGTGCCCGAGCACCTGGACCGCGCGCTGGACTTGCTGATGCGTGGCACCGGCCTTGAGATCTATGCCAAGGGCCGTGAGCAGCGTGCGCTGGCCAGGGACGTGGGGCGCGAGCACTTCGAGCGGGTTCGCGCCGAGACCGCACAGCGACGCGACCAGGTGCGCCAGGAGATCTCGGCCGCGGCCACGCGCGACGACGCTCCAGTCGAACAGGACGGGCCTGCGGCGAACGAGCCCCTCCAGGACGAGCGCCAGGTGGCCTGAACCGGCTGGCTCCCATCACACTTCACCCCCTGAACCAAGAAGGAAGACAGCACATGTCCGACATTCGATCTGGAGCGCCGGCGGCAGCGGCGCCGGCGGGAGGCCCGTCCATGGCCACCGAGCGCAACGTGTTTCGGGACTACGCCCTCCTGGGCAGCAGCGTTGGCGCCCTTGAGGTCGACGAGAACGCCGAGGTCTCGCTGTCCCAGGACAACCCGGACCTGCCACCGCAAGGGGCCTACGTGATGGCCTGGTGCTACGTCAGCGTGAACGAAATCATCGGCTTCGTCACCGCCAGGGTGCACGAGGCGGGTCTCGAGAACAACGCGCTGGACGATGCGGTGCACACGGCGGCCGAGCGCGGCATGCCAGCGCAGGCGCGCCACGAGGACCTGGAACTGCTGTCGATGGCGGCCTCCGATGTGAACAACGCCGGTGTCGACAGCCAGGTGTCGTACCTGGTCGCCCAGCTGGGTCCCCAGGCCGCCTATGAGGTGGTGCTCGCGGTCATTCAGGAGGCGTCGCAGGAGCGGCCGGCCGATGGCCCGCGGGGTTGAGCCATGGAGTACCGGCTGAACTGTGGGCAGTACGTGCTGCACAAAGCGGATGGACGAACCGGTGAACTCGTGCCGGTTGGGCGGGTGATGGACGAAATCGCGCTGGGGATCGACGTCGAGGACGGAACGCTGCACAAGCACGGCCCCGTCGATCGGGTGAACGAGTGGCATGTCCTCACGAGCAAGCAGCTGCGCGTCGGCGGCGCGACTGAGCTCGCCGATCACCTGGTGGTCGTTTCCGGTAGGTTCCCGCTCGAAGAGGTCAACAAGTGCCTGACGCACACAGGCTACGCGAAGGTCTTCCACGACAAGCTCGTCGGCGGTGAGATCGAGCCCCTGGCCTGGGACTATGAGCCCCCGACGCCTTGCGCACCTGGGATGGGCTGAACCCGCCTGATCAACCGTCCCGCTCTTCGGGCTCGTCGGCCGGATCGGGACCGCCCATGCGCTCGCGCTCCGCATCGGCGTAGCGCTCGATGTCGTGGTGCCGCAGGCCGAACGGCGCGCCCACGAACGGGTTTTCCATGCAGGCTGTGACGACCTGGTGCACGCGCTCTATGAAGGGGCTTGCGTCGACGAGATCCACGCCGGAGGGCACGGATACTTCGCCGCCCTCGAGCACGCGCTTGCGTACGGACTGGCGCAACTGCGCGTCGTAGCGCAGGTCCATCTCGTCGGGGTCGCGGTAAGTTTGCGTGATACTGAAGCTCTCGAACGAGCGCAGGCAGGCCTCGACATACACCTGGGACAGCAGCTTCGTGTCCTGCTGCTCGTACACGGCGGCGATGCCTACCTCCATGTCGTTCTGGTTCACGTCCATCCAGCTGATCGGCAGGATGCCATTGCGCAAGAGGGGGATGTTGGCGGCCAGCCGGGCCACGCGCTTGTTGCAGTCGTCGAAGGGCTGCAGGTAGGGCAGGTGGACCAGCATGAAAAGCGACTGCTCGTACGGGTTCTTGATCTCCGAGGCCTTGGACAGGACCAGGCTGAACAGGCGCTTGATCTCCACCATGATGGTCGGCGGAATGTAGGAGCTGCCCTGAATGCGCACCTGGGTTGCGCGGATCGCGCCCTGGCGCATCGAGTTGTTCATCAGGCCGTTGGACAGGATCGAGTGCACGCTGCGGATGTCGTGCGGCGAGATCTGCACTTCTTCCTCGACGATGAACTTCGCAGCCTGGAAGTGGTTCATCAGAACCTTTCGGTCCCGCGGCGGCAGGTTCGCGATCGGCGACTCGGACTCGAAGAAATTGGTCGTGGCCAGGTGGCCATGGTCGACGCCTTCCAGGCGGCTGGACGCATAGGACAGATCGCTCATGAAGCGCCGCATCTCGCGGTCGATGCGCGGCCCGCGCTTCCAGGTACCCGGCGCGCACGCGGCTTGGAGCGTGTGGCGTTCGCCCTCGGTCAGATAGAAGGTGCGGTTGGGCACGTAGCTGTCGATGAGCGAGTTGTCGTAGGCCACGCGTGGGCGGCTCGAGGCCTGGGAGGACAGGTGCTGCTGGAGCGCGGCGCGGCGCAGCTCGTCCGATGGAACGTAGTAGGCGCTGCGCCGGCTCAGGGTATCGACCAGGTGCAGATGGCCATCCTGTGCCAGCTGCTTGAGGCGGCGCCAGACCGCGGTGCGGGCGATGCCCGATTGGGGGTCGTTGACGGTCTCGCTCTTCTCCATCAGCTGGCCGATGGTGATGCCGTCCTTGCCGGCCATGCCGACGAGGAAGGCGAGCTCGCGTTTGCAAGGGTCGATAATTCGGTTCAGATCCATGGAGGGTGCGACGCGAGCGTGAATGCATGGCGTCAGTACCACTCTACAAAGCAAACGATCGCTTGCGTGCAATTGTTTCGCTCGTTGTTCCGATGCGAAACAGAAAACGAACTACATGGGTTGTTGCGGATGCGTCGTTCGCCCCAAAAATTTGCGGCGAAATCGCAATGTCGTTCCAGAATCTCGAAAGGGTGGCAATCCCTGCTGCCGATGAACCCGGGACACTGAGAATGACACGATACGAACTGCCCGAGCCGGGCGAATGCAGCAAGGAATGGCTGCGCTACGGGGCAGCCGACTTCGCGCCAAGCGCGCGGCAGCAGCTGGTCATGGCGGCGACAGAGCGTGCCATCGCGGCGGGCCACTTCTACAGCGTCGACATCAATGAGGCGGTGGCCGCGGATCTCGGCGTGACTTCTGAGCAGCGTGCGCGAAATAGCCACATGGTCGAAGGCGGTGACTTCGCCTTCGACGTCTATTACGCAGGTAAGGCGCTGGAGACGATCAGCCGACGAAAGCTGCGTCGTGAGACCGCTGCCTGCCTTGGGCTGACGGCCGGCGCGAACCTTGGCACGCTGGTGTTCAGCGACGGCACATGCACGACTTCATGCGCTGTTCGTTCGGTGGGGGAGACCGGCGTCGAGCTTGAACTGCGGGGCAAGCGCGGAGGGCTGGTGGTCGGGGTGGCCTGCGATGTCATGGGGCTGGCCAACGCGGTACGCCGGGCGCACGAGCGCGGCATGCGGCCCGACAGCTTCGACCAGTTCAAACTGGCGCGCGTGCGCGAGCGCGCAGGGCCTTTGATCTCGAAGGTGGCCAGCAGCCTGGTGGAAGGCTTGGACGAGGCGACAGTTCTGTCGAGCCTGCTGCAGCCGGAAGGGATGTCGCAGCAGGTGTTCCTGGCCTTGCAGCGAAGTGCCGAGTCGATGGACATGGCGGCTGCTCAAGGGCACGATTGCCTGGCCGGCTTCGACGCCGAGGCTGCCGAGATCTCCCGGCTGCTCGAGGCATCGCCATGGACGCTGCATCCGGACCACGGATGCGTGCTGTCGACCGATGTGGAAGAGCTTGACCGTCAGGACGAGCCGGTACCGAGCTGAGATCGACGACCCGGCCGCGGGCCGACGATGCTCGCGATGATCAGGGCACCGCTCCCTGAATCAGGATGGCGGTCGGAATCTTGAGATCGTCGTAGCGATGAGATGTGATTTCCTGGTCACCCGTCGCGCACCGAAACAGGTCCAGAAAGAACCGATACGGCGTGAGCGGCAACGCAGCGATGAGGTCGTTGCTCGAGCCCTGTACTACCGTTGCTGAGCCGCATCGCATCTTCCCTTTGGAGAAGTTGAAGACATATGCAGCTGAAGTGATGGAGAGCATCTTGCCGCACTGGGCAAGTAGTCGGGCGTGCTCGCCGTTGGACATGGAGACCCCTGGCTCGTTTCGTTTGGCCTGGACAAGCACGCCTTTCGAATACTTCAGCGCTGGCGTGTCCAGCGCGACGTGGATGAGCAGGTCGGCGCCGGTGTTCTTTTCTTCGGCCGCTCTGCCGCTGCGGTGGCGCATCACCTTTCCGCTCCATCGAACGGGCCCACCCTGCATGCTGATGTGAGCGCGAAGCGAGCCAGCAAGGGCCGCCGTGATGTCGTCCTCATCCTCGTAGTGCCCATGGCTATACGCTGTCATCGTTTCAGTGACTGCGGCGTCCGCGCGATGCGCGACATCCCGAAAGACTTGTTCGAGGTTCATTCTCCTGCTCCACTCTCCTTGCTTTCTGGGAGCATACACAGGCGCCCATCGGCGACTCATGACGTTTGAAGGTCGCGTCCTTCCCGCCGCGGTGGAGAGCGCATCTGCCTCCTGCGCCAGCGGTCCAGCACTCTGTTGTCCGGTCCAGGTGTTTAATTCGCGGTCCGTCGCTTTGTTCCCCCAGTCAGGTAGGTATCTGGGTGCAAGCCCCGAACTGGCGTTTTCCGTTTCGTGTTTTGTTTCGCAGCGAAACAGAACGCGAAACAATGGCATGTCAGCCGCGCACGGAAGCGGGAATTTAGAGACGCGATTTCGAACTATCGTCGGGCCTTATTGCATTGCAGGACTAGAATTCCACGAAGGAAATACGAGAGACTCAATGCCCCCGATTCAAACCTTGTGCCAAAGCGTTCTATGCCTCGATTTTGACGGTGTTCTGCACCGGGGATCCGACGCGATCCACGTTCCGAGCGGCGCGGCCAATGTCCCCTTGCTGGTGGTGCAGTTGAAGGCACAGAGTCGCCTGACCTGGCTCAAGGATCTGGAACAGATGCTCGAGGCCAGCCCCGGGGTAGCGATCCTGGTGCATTCGACCTGGCGTCGTCGCTTCAGCCAGTCCACGTTGGCGCAGCTGCTGGGCGGCCTGGAGTCGCGCGTCGTGCAGCCGCCGGCCTATGCCGTGGATCTCACGGCGCCGGCGCCGGCATTCATACGCCAGTCGCTGGACTGGATCAACGAGACCCGCCACGAAGCGGGCCAAGATTCGCTGAACCTGCAGCACTGCGTGGTGCTGGATGACCGGCCTGAGTTTTTTGCCGAAGACGCCGAGATGTTCGAGCGCCTGGTGGTCACCGATCCGAACCGGGGCCTGGGAGATGCGAGTAAGCGCCGCGAGCTGCTGGTCGCGCTCAAGCATGCGAGTGCGCATCGACACGCAGTCGTCTTCGAGGACCACGGGGACGCGGCTCCCGTCGCTCGGCATTGAGGACTGACGGATGGCGGTGACAAGCGCGCAGTTCGCGCCGCGTGCAGCAGAGCCAGCGGCGCCGGCGCGCACCGAGGTCGCCGAGGTGATGCGAATCATCTTTGGCTGGGACGATCGCGCTTTGCAGCGCGGTGCGCAGGAGCCGGTAGCCTGGTGCGAAGCGGATGCGGTCAACCAGCATATGCTTCTGGCCGGCAAGTCGGGCAGCGGGAAGACCTTCACTTTGCGTCGGATCGTGCGACAGATCACGCGTGCGGAGCGCGACATCCGCGTGCACGTGATGGACGTTCATGGTGACCTGGACCTGGACGAAACGTCCTCGGTTTTTTTCTCGGAGTCCACGCCATACGGAGTTAACGCTTTACGCCTGTCATCGTCCCCACACTACGGCGGAGTGCGTAAGCGGATCCAGGCGTTCATCGAGATGGTCAACGATGCGAGCCGCACTCCGATGGGGGATCGCCAGGTCGCGTCGCTGCGCAACCTCCTGCAGGACCTGTTCACGCAGCACGGATTCAAGTCCGACGATCCTTCCACCTGGCACGAAGAGCCGGATGTGGCCCCGGCCAACGGGCAGATCTACCTCGAGATCCCCTTCGACCAGAAGGATGGCGCCAAGGATGCGGCTCGCAAGGCGGGCCTGACATTGAAGTTCGACCCTGATCTGCGCTGCTGGTGGACGGACCGCCACGAAGGACCGCTCGAGCGCTACGCCCCCAAGCGCTTCGGCAAGCACTACCCAACTCTGGCCGATGCGGCCGCATTCGCCAAGACCCGGCTTCGCTCGCTCACGACCGGCGGCGGCACGAAGTCCACCCGTCTCCTTGAAGATCACAACAAGCGCGTGGTGGCATGGCAAGCGAAGGCCCGCAAGCTCGGCGCCGGCATCGGCAACGGCGAGGACGTCGAGGAACTGCGCCTGGAGGTCGAGGCCGGTGTCGATGGCGTCGTCGACAGTTTCACCGAGTATGTCGCGGGGATTGCCACTGGCAAGGAGCTGGATGCCCTGGTGCGCTACGACACGATGGACACGATGCGCTCGGTGGTCAATCGCTTGGAGACCATCGTCGCCAGCGGCATCTATCGCAGCGCGCCGCCACCATTCGATCCCGCGGCACCGGTGTGGCGCTACAACCTCACAGCGTTGTCCCAGACCGAACAACGCCTTTTTGTGTGGGCGAGGCTGACAGAGATCTTCGAGGCCGCGAGGGAGAGGGGCATCGTGCCTGGCGCGGCGCAAATGAGAGACGTCGTGATCGTCGATGAGGCACATTTGTTCTTCGTCGACAAGGACAGCAACATCTTGGACAAGATGGCCAAGGAAGCTCGGAAATTCGGCGTCTCGCTGATTGCCGCGAGCCAGAGTCCGACGCACTTCTCCGAGGACTTCCTGGCGAACTGCGGGACGAAAGTTCTCCTGGGGCTCGACTCCCTCTACTTCGATGGCACGGTGCGCAAAATGCGCATCGACAAGGAAATCCTGAATGCCGTCGTGCCCGGGCGGGTCGCTGCGATCCAGATTTCGGTGCGCAACGAACAGGCGCCCCAGTTCAAGCTCGTTCGAGTCTCGGGGTAGCGCGGGCGCCGTCGGAGCGCCAGGCACGTCAACCGCAGCTTGCTGCGCCGTGCTTCATGGAGCTTCGTGCTGCCCCTGGGCCTGGGTCGTCATCTCGCGCGTACGCTGCTGATGGAACGCGGCGACACGACCGAGGAGATCGGAGCTAGTGTTGCGCCACTCGCTGGTGGTGGCCTGGAACGCCGAGCGCACGCGCTGAGCAGGCGGCATGACGTTCTCAACACGCTGGGCCACGGCGGCGCCTGCAGCGCGCGCCACGCCGGCGCCGCCGAAATCCACGCCGTTCATGCGCCCGCCGACGAACTCGCCTTGTGACTGGTCGTGCGTCGCACGCGGCTGGCCTGACCGTATTGCAGGCGGCTTTGTCGTGGCGGGGCGCTGCGTGTGTGAGGCCACCGGGCGCGGCCGCGCCGCCGGCGCCACGAGCGACTGTGCAGGTGCTGCCACAGCGGTCAGGACCGTCGGCGGCTTGGCGGCCGCGCCAGTGCGCAGCGCCTGAGCGAGCGTTTCTGCCGCAGGGACGTGTACCTGTGCCGACTTCGGAATCGGTGGCGCTGCTGCCATCGGCGTGCCGGCGACCGCTGTGGCGGGCATCGGCGCGCGCTCGGCCGGAACGATGGCCTGGCGCCCGGTCAGCGAATACACCGCGCCCACTCGTTCGTCCTTCAGCGGATCGACCCGCTTGACCTGGTCGGCGGCCACTGCGATGGGCAGGCCCATGCGTTGGGCCTGTGTCAGGTGCTGCTGGTAGGTTCGGTGGGCAAGGTCATAGATGGCCGCGCCATAGGACATGCTCGCTGCGTGCCGGCGAACGCCCTCCAACGCCTCGAGCTCGCGTTCGTCCATCGCAGCGCCGGTGAAAATCTTCGCGCGCAGCTTCGAGCTCGCGTTGTAGGTCGCGGAGACGGCCAGCATGCCCAACTGAGGGAAGCGTCGCAGGTTGTCCTGCCCTTCGGCCAGGAATTCGCCAGCGCGCTTGGCACCCTTGAGCGGGTCCACGTCGCTGGCCCCCGCGTGCTGCTGGTCGATCTGGAACAGGCCGAAGCTGGCTTTCGAGCCACTCTGCACCACCTTCTCGATGCTGTGGCCCTTGTTGATCATGTCGACGCCCTTGCGATCGAAACCGACCTGCACGACGCCGCCGCTCTCGGTGTAGTACGCGCCCGCGATCAAGCGCGGATCCACGCGGATGCGCTTTTCCTTGTACAGCTCGGACGCTGCCTGGTCGGCCAGACGCGCGACGTCCCACGGGTGCAGCGTCCAGTGGGTTTCCTTCTGCTTCGTGACGTTGCTGAAGACCCTGGCCACGATCGGAGCGAACTTCCCGTAGGCCAAAACCTGCGTCTGCTCGGCAGACGGCAGTTGAATTTCCTGGTCCTGGGGCTTGGGGATGGCGCGGCCGATCTCTGCGGCCGCCTTGGTGTCGGAGGGAACCGGGCGCGAAAGTACCTGCACCCGGGCCAGGTCGACGTCGCCGAGCGCCGGGCGCGCGGGCGCTACGGGCCCGGTGGCAGACGAAACGACGTCGGATACCTGGGGCAGCGCGGCGGTCGCGGCGCTGTCTTGCTTGGCCATCGTCAGGCCGGCGCCGTCCGCGCGAGCCTGCATCTGGCCGATGGCGTCGCCGATCTTCACATCGCCAGGGCCCATCAAGACGGCAGTGGCCGCAAGACCGGTTGCGAAGAGTGCCGCGGCCTTGAGCAGTCCGGGGCTCTTGCCGCGGACCTGAGCCTCGACTTGCGGCCGCGCGCCGTCAGGAAGGAGAGAGGGGTCGTTCATGGCGATCAACCTTTCATGACGTCGGTGGCGAGAGGCGCGCCGGTCTCTTCGTCGAGTTCGGCGAAGACGAGGCCTTCGCTCGAGTGCAATTGCTCGAGCACGCCGGCCGCGAGAGGTTCGTCGGCCGATCCCAGCTCTTCCTGGACGCCGTCCTGGCCGGTCACCGTGAGATGGGTGGCATGGGCCTGGACTTGCTTGAAAGGAAGTCGACCCACGCGCGGCAGGGCGCCGATGGCGAACTGCGCTTTCTCGCCCTGGCCGATGGAAACGATGGCGAATTCAGTGGGTAGGGTGTCGGACATGGTGTGCGGGCACAAGGTGCAAGGTGAGGGCTAAGGGCTAGGGCCATGACGGGCCCGATCCTGCAATGCTATCGGGCCGCGGCCAATTCGCGGAAGATGTTTGTGGGTGCTTGCGCGCGCCGCCGCGGCGATCACCGAGCCGTTGGTGTGGCGGGCTGGGCCCGCTCACACCAACTTCAACGGTATGACAGGAATTCCGGCGGGAGCAGGCAGTTCGCCGGGGCGGCCGCGAACAGCGGTCCGATGTCTGCCGGGGTATATCCGGCCAGGCCGCAACCGATCCGGGTGACCTCGAAACAAAGTTCCGGGTGCGCGCCCGCGTAGGCTAGGAAGCGCTCGACGGCGGCACGCACCTGTGCCAATGGCAAGGTGTACAGCGAGCGATCGGATCGCTCGCCTTTGGTGGGGATTCCGTACGCATTGCCCTGAATGCCTTCACCCTGACCGTATACGGCGCCGCGCTCACGCCGTGCGAACAGCGCAGCGCCTTTTCCGTGTCTGCCGCTCGTGTTCGAGCCGAAGACAAAAATGGGGGTGATAGGCGCGACGGTTTGGGTCATGGATGCTCTAGACGCCTGTTTACGGGCCGAGGTGGCCAGGCGCGACGGGCGTGAGGACGATGCGAACGTCGTATGCGCCCGGGTAGGCCTTGAGCGCTTCCGTGATCCGATCGAGGCCCGGACCGGGTGAGTCGGTGTTCAACTGGGCTTCGAGCAATGGGGTCGGCGTTCCGGAAGGAGCGGCCAGTGGCAGTGGGTCAGAGGGGGGAATCGCCGCGATCGGCGAGATCTCCGAGGCAATCGAGGCGCTGCTGGTGGCAACACGTGCCTTGAGCTTCCCGCTCACGGCGATCAGGCCGACGCAAACGCTAAACAGAATCGCGCAGAGCACCGCCAGCCAGACTGCCATTGCTGGGGAGTAGAGACGGCCAAGCCGGTGAGCCCAGCTGTCCGGCGTCTCGTAGCGAATCGCGATCCCTGCGCCGATCAGAAGTGCCACTTTGCCGGGAAGCGAGGTACGCACGGAATCTGGCATGGATCGGAACTCGGTGCAATGCCAGACGTCGAGCTCACTGCGCAGGGCCCTGTAGGCGTCGTTCTCAGGCAGCGGGAACTTCGTGCGGCACTCGCCGAGGGTCCACGTGTCGAAGGAGGAGCGGTCGAAGAGCCGCTGGATGCGCTTGTGAAAGACTTCCTTGTCCCAACCGGTGAGGGGGAAATCGGCGGGGTAGGTGATGGCGACCTTCATTGCGTCCTCGAATTGCTCGTCGAAATCGCGGCCTAGGACCGCCAGGCCCTGACGCGGCCTACATCGGTGTGGGTGAATGACCGAGTGACGTAGACGCCAACGCCGCCGGCGCCCAGCCATCCTGCGAAGCGCCCGAATTGCTCGGTGGGCACGCCGGGGATGCGCGCGTCGACCGCACCTCGCAAGTGCCAGCTGTCGCGTGCTGCGCCCTCGGTGATGGAGTTGGTGATGGGGTGGCGGAACGCGCTGGTCCAGTCGATCGGCCTGGCCATGTTGAACCAGCTGAGCCAGCTCGTGATGGCGTAGTGGACGTCGAAGATGATCGGGTTGAGCATCGTCCATTGCGACACCTGCGCCTCGGTGAACTTGCCTGTGTCCAAGGCGCGTCGCACAACGGGGCTGCCCTGACGAATGAGGCGTTCGAGCGTCGTGTCCCGCGCGAACCAGCACAAGCGCTCGTATTCGCTCTGAATCAGCTGGCCATTGCGCCAGTAGGTGCTGCGGATGACTTCGCCAGTCGACGTGCGGCGCGCCCACAGGGTTCGGTCCCGGGTCCAGAACTCATCGCGCTGCGCAGCGGAGGGCAGGGCGCCGGCGGCCGCCGCGCTCGCCTGGGCGAACGCGATCTCCGGCGACTGAAGGAGCAATGCGGAGCCGAGACCCAGGCCGGCCAGCCCGCGCAGCGCGGCCCGGCGGTTCAAGTTGGCGGTGAATGGGTCCTCGGGCTCGACCCAGGGGAGGGCGTAGGGGTCCGGCGTTCTCATGTCACGGCCGCGGCGACATCAATGCCGCTTCTTCTGCATCGGCGCAGGGCCGGACCTCCAGCGCGCCCAGCACCCAGGCCAATTGGGAATCCGAGGGGCACTCGCCCTCGGTCTGCCTCTGGAAGTCCATGGTGGCGAGCACCTCGATCGCCAGCGAGGCGTTCGGGCCGAAGGTCGCGCCGGACTTGGCCTGGCGCCGATCCTCATCGTCCGCGCCCCAGTGCTGCACTGCGGCGCGGATCTGATGAATGGTGAACGTGACGTTGCCTTCGTTCGCGGGCACGACCGGCTCAGGTGTAAGTGAGTTCATGACATTGCCTGGACATTGAAGAACACGGTGCTGAGATGATACTATGTCTCCGCAATATTAGTACGCTGCGAAAGAATGGCATCCTGACCGCATTGCGATGCGGAAATGGCTTGAACACGGAAGGGGATGATTCGGTGCCTGAGAACGAGACCACCGCGGGCCAAGGCACCGTGGCAACCACAGAACCTCCAGCGGCGCCGGCCGTGCGCGAAACGTTTCGGTCGACCGACTGGACGCGGGCATTGCTGGGCAGCGACACCATCACGCTCGCCGGATTCAATGGGCCTGTGGTTTCCGCTGTCGGCATCCCCTGGATGAAGATCGGACCGGATGACCTGCCGCCTCAAGGACCGGGTGCTGCGGCGGCCCGCATCCGTGTGCGCACGGTGGCTGCACTTGGGGTCGCGCTCACGTCGGCCGCGCTGGTTGCTGGTGCGGTGGGGCAGGCCTGGCACGCGAACACGGGCGCACGGCAGCAATACCTGGCGACTTTGCCGGCCTGGTCGGTCACACGCATCGACAGCCAGGGCCTGTCGATCGTGGTGGACGGCAAGAGAGCCCGACCCATCCGTGTCCAGGTGGGCGGCTCACTCCCCAACGGGGAGCGTCTCGTGGAGACCGATCCCGCACGCAACATCTACCGCACGCCCAGCACCAGCGTCCTGGTACGCCCCGCGGTTGACCAACCCTCTCCCTTGCCATCCTCATGAACAGTCCCGAGACCCAGGCCGAACCATCGCCGCGAGCTGAGGCCCCGATCCCCGCACTCGCACCCGCAACGCCGAAGCCGCCGGACGGCGCCCTGACGCTTCTGATCGCTGAGTACGGCATCGGTATGGTGATCCCACCATCCGCTGAGTTCGCCGGGACCCTGAATCTGAACTGCGGGGTTGTGATCTACGGATCCTTCAAGGGCGTGCTCGAGTGCAGTAAGGGCGCGGTTGTCGTTCCAGAGGGCGGAAAGTTCACCGGCAAGATGACCGCCGACCGGATCGTCATCGCCGGCAAGATTGGCGATGCCTCCGTCGCCGCCAAGGACAGTGCGTTGATCATCGCCGGCGAGTCGCTGCATCTGGGCGCAACAGCAGATGTCCAGGGTGTGTTGCGCACACCCTGCCTTGTCAACCCAGACCGCTCGGCGAAGCTGAACTCCAGCATCATCAAGTCGATGCTGACGGGTGGATGAGAGCCATGCAGATCAGTGCTGTCAATCGCGCGCGTTTCGCGGCCTGGGCCTGGCTGGCCGCAGCGCTCCTGGTCGGATTGGCCATAGGGGGCGCGGTGACGGCGGGGCTTTTGCTTCCGCAGCTACGCGACGCGCAGGGGGCGTTGGCCCATCAGCAGCAAGTCGCCTCGTTGGGTGCCAGCGATGGCCCGGCTCTGCATCCGGGCGAAGAGGCGCTGGCCGATCTGAGCGCTGCACGGGGAGAATCCCCCTACGTGGCGCCGGCTGCCGCGTCCAAACCTCAGGTACCGACGCCGCAACAGCCCGCTGCTGCAGCGCAGTCCACCACCTTGCAGGCCGTCGAGACGCCGCGCCGCGCGGTCGCCGCCGTGAAGGTGGCCCCAACCGCGACGCCGCCTGCGGCCGTGGCTCGCGCTGCGGCCCGCGCCCCGGTGCCACCGTTGTCCAATCCAGTGCCTGCGGCGCAGTCGGACGAGTCCCAGAAGATCGCGGCGGCGCACGCACAGGAAGCCCTGCAAGCGCGGGCCCGTGCGCAGGCGCAGGCCCGGACGGACGCGCCCCCGCCCAAGTCCTCGATGGCCCCTGCGGGCGATGCCGGCGCACAGGTTTCTGCCGCAGCGGCTGCAAAAGTCGCGGCACCAGCCAACAATGCGCCGACCCAGCGCGTGACGAAGGACGAAGCTGGCCTGACCGACATCGAGTCGGGTGGAGTGACGTTCAAGAGCGGCCGACGTGTCGCGGTCGGCGACTCGTTTCCCAGCGGCGAGCGCCTTGTGAGTGTGGATCCAACGATCGGCGAGATCATCACGTCCAAGCGCCGCATCGTGCTCAAGACGGGCGGGGTCGCGCCGCAGTAGACATCGAGTGCGGGGCCCTGCGCTCCGTCCATTCGACGGTCCGGCGGTCGCCGGCGCTGCTGGTCGTCTCCCCGCCCGCAGCATCAAGTAGTGAAAGAAGCAACGAGATATCGATCATTTCGTCGCTCGCCTTTGCGTTGTGCCTTACTATCGGCGCAAACGAATGCAACATGTCGTTGCATCAACTAATAATCAACGGGCGTGACTCAGACTGTTTGGATTGCGGAGAAGCCGTCGGCGGCCAAGGACCTCGTGGCTGGAATGCGGCTCGCCTTCGGTGCGAACTGCACCAACCTGAAGGACGCTGGCCGGGATGGGTTCTTCGTCCTGGACAACGGGGACATCGTGCTGCCTCTGGCCGGCCACCTTCTTTCGACGGCGAAGGTGTCGGAGTACCTCACTCCGGAGATGGCCAAGCTCGAGCAGGAGCGTGCCTTCGAGCGCTACAAGGATTTCCTTCCCGTCCTTCCTGACCGCCTGATCACCCACCCGCGCACGGACGAGAAGAAGGGTGCGAAGCGCGGCTCGGGCTCCGGCAAGCCCATCGGCCCGTACACGGTCGCCAAGCGCTTCCTTCGCAAGGGGGTCCGGATCGTCAATGCGGGCGACACGGACCGCGAGGGCCAGCTGATCGTCGACGAGCTGCTCGAGCACTTCGGCATCGATCCGGGCGGGCCCAACATCCACCGAGTGGATCTCGTTTCCAACCGGCCGGAGGACATCGCTCGCATCCTGAAGCAGCCGCTCGACCAGAACGGGGCGCTCAAGTGGGCCCTGCGCCGCCTTGCTGCGGAGGTTCGCCAGTACCTCGACTTTGTGTGGGGCCTGAACCTTTCGATGGCCTACCAGGCCACCCTGCGCAAGTCCAACGTCGCCGTGGCCGCGTGCAGACTGCGGTGCTGGAGATGGTCGACGCTCGCCGGCGCGCCATCGAGAACTTCGTGGTCACCGAATATTACGTACCGGTTATCACCTTGAGAGACGGCACGGTCATGCGGTGGTACGAGCGACCCGAGGCCGCGGGCACGCCGGGTTTCGACCTGCAAGGGCGCATCATCGACATCAACGTGGCCAACCAGATCGTGCGGGCCATCACCGGCGGTCTGAAGGGCACGTGTATCCAGGCAACAGCCAAGGACCACAGGGAGAAGCCACCGCTGCCTTTCTCCCTGGGAGCCCTGCAGTCGGAGGCCGCGCGCCAGCACGGCATGACCCTGGAGGAAGTCACTGAAGCCGCGCAGAGCCTGTACAAGCACAAGGCGATTTCCTACGTGGGCACCGATTGCCGGTACCTGCCGGAGTCCATGCACCAGGACGCGCGCAACATCATGGGCCAACTGGCCAAGTTGTTTCCCGGGCAGGCCCAGGGTGCCCATATGGAGTTGCAGTCCGGTGCCTACAGCGACGCGAAGATGGCCGGCAACGAGCACTTCGCGATCATCCCTATGGGTCTGCCCCCCAACGGGGCGAGCCCCCGTGAGCAGGCTGTCTTCCGCACGATCGCGAAGCGCTTCATGGCCCAGTTTTACCCCGATTACCAGTACCGCCAGCACGCGCTGATCGGTCAGTTCGGCCAGGACCAGTTCCGCGCCTCCCAGCGCGAGGAAGTGCAGCGCGGCTGGAAGGAAGTCGAGACCGAGGCCGAGACCAGTGGCGAGGCTGAAGGCGGCAGCGACGACGGCCCGGGCGAGATCCAGGGCGAAGTGCAAAGGATCCGGGGATGAGCGACGCAAGCCAAAAGTTCGGGGCGTACCACACCGGTGCGGTGATGTTCGCGTTGCAGGCGAAGGTGGAGGCGCAGCGGACCAAGCCGCCGACACCCTACACCGAGGCCGAACTGATGGACGACATGCTTTCGGCGCACAAGTGCGCCGAAACGGAGCAGCTGCGTGAGCAGCTCAAGAGCGTGCAGGGGATCGGCACATCGCGCACGCGCGGCACCTTCATCTCGAACCATATTGCCCGCGACTTCATCCGCCGCACGAAGAAGGGCAAGAACCACCAGCTGCACATCACCGAGTTCGGCACGCACTTGCTCAGCCAGCTGCCGCCTGCCCTGAAGAGCGTGTCACTCACGGCGCGCTGGGAGTTGGCGCTGACCGATCTGGCGACCCACATCCTGGCGAATGACGCGAAGTCCGAGGTCGAGATGCTGAAACTCAAGCGCGGGCACGGCGAAGTGCTGAAGCGGAAGATTTCCGAGATGGTCGTACGCTTGATGGACGAGGCCTTCGCAAGCAGTGGGAAGTCGAGCATTCAGTTTCAAACGGGAAAGTCACCTACGTCAAAAATGTAATTGTCCGTGAAAGAATCACGTCACAATGCATTGAAAGGTGATGAGATGGCAAGCCAATACGCAAATCAAAAAGGTCATGTTATGACGGTTCTTCTCAGTGGTGTTTCGATGACCATGGCGGGCATCGCGCCGTCCCCCGACCGCGCGTCCTACCTGCAAACGCTGCTCAAGCGCATCGAGCCGGCGGCCAACATCTGCGTGGACCGCGTGAAGTCCGTGCTCAGCAGCTACGCCAGCGGTTCGGCGCCGAATCGCGACATCCTGCTGGAAGCGGGCAACGAGTGGCGCCAGAACATGGCGATGCTCCGCGACATGCGCAATGGCACCGACGCGCCGAGCGAAGTCGACGCCGGCGAACGCCCGCGGGCCTGAGCGATGGGTGCAGCAGTGATCAGCGAAGTCACCATGGGCCGCCTGGCGCGCCTGGTGGAGCGCCTGCCCGGATTGCCTGAGGAGCTGGGGTCGATGTTCGTCTCAACCATCCTGCGCGGCGACTCGAAGGCCAAGGTCTGTGCGGACCACCGGACCGATGGCCGTGCCTACGACCGGAACTTTTCCCAGCTGCTGCGAGAGATCCAGCGCGCACCCGCCAGTGTGCGGGACGTACCGGCCCAGCCGATCAAGCGGCTGCGCTTCCCTGTGCCACCGACCCGCCCTCTGGGCAAAGAGAGACTGCCATGAATCCGCCTTCGGAAGCCTGGAACAAGGAAGTCGTCCTGGACGACGTCGAGCTTTACCACTTCGCGACCGAGGGCGAGCGCAAGCTCGCGGCATGCCTGATTCGCGCCAGCATCGACGACATGGTGGCGCTCAAGCGCTACCAGGAACAGGGTCGGCCGCTGGCGCGCAACGTGACCATCGCAGAACTGCAGGTGAGCCGCGACTGGGTGACTCGGAACACCGGCGTGCTCTCCTTCGAGGAGTGCTGCAACATCTGCGCACCCGACATGGACTGGCGCTCCGTTCAGCAGGCGATCTTGGTCGACCCGGTGGGCGCGCTGGAGCGCGTGCGCAACCAGAAGATGGCCCTGACCGACGACGTCGAGCTTCCCCAAACTGAAGCTGAGATCGCGCGTGGCGATGCGCCCATCACCACGGGACGGCTTGCTCACGGACTGCTCGAATTCATCCAGACAGAGCTGGAGCACGAGACGGACGACTACACCCCCCGGCCGATGGCGTTCTGAGGGAAGCACGCTGATGATTTCCGTCGAAGAGCTCCTCCAACGACTGGCCGTGCGCAGCGGCACAGTCTTCGCCGTGGCCGACCGCCCGTTCCATGCTCGGGAAGTGCTCGGCGCCGAGGGGTTCTCCTTCATGCCGCTGGTCGTGCTCCAGGCCGTTCGCGATGTCCGCGAGCTGAGCGTGGGCATGGAATCGGAGCTCGACCTGGACCTGATCGGTGCCATCTGCAGCCCGGGCGAAGCACCGTTCGGCATCAGCGTCTCCGTGCGCCCGCTCGTCGACGAAGTGGGCGTGGTGCAAGTGGGCGTGCTGCGCGGTCTGCTGTTCCAGCAGGCCGCCGAGCGTCTGTTCGCCTGGAACCAGCAGCCTGTGGTCGATCTTCAGGCGGTGATCGATGGCTTCAACAGCGACGGCTACCACGAGGAACGGGAACTCCTCGAGGCCTACGCGGCCAACGTGGCTGTGCGTCAGGACGTGCTCAAGGAAGGTGTGCAGGTGCTGCCATGACGACCGACGTTTCCACGACCAACCCCAACGCCGGCGCCGGCCCTGCTGCGGGTCCGCTTGGATTCGGTGCGAGCAAGCTGCTCAAACACCAGATGCGTACGGGCCGGATGATGACGGCAGGCGCAGGGCGTCCCCCCGGTGCGGATCAGGCGCCGCCTGCTGCGCGGCCCGCAGAGTCGGCGAGCGACAGTTTGGCCGCGGCGCCGGTTGCCAGCGGCGAGCAGCCGGCGCTCGGTCTGAGCGCGGCCCCTGCGGCGCATGCGCCAGCTTCTGCGTTTGCCCCGCCAGAGAGCGCGACCGGCCGGGTGACCCGCCCCTTTGGCTTCGGCGCAGCCCCTGCTGCGTCGCTGACTCCTGGTCCGAGCTCCAGCGCCTACCCCGTTGCTCCGGCCAAGGCCACGGCAGCTGCCCCGTCCGCCGGTGCGGGTTCGACCGCCCCGGTCCGCGCCGGGTTCTCCTTCGGCATGGCCGCCCCGGCGGCGTCGCCGTCGGCAGCTCCGACTCGAGGCACGAGCGACAAGGCGGCCCCGCGGCCGTCCTTTGCCGCCGACATCGCCGCCTCGCGCCAGAACGAGGCAGCACGGGTTCACATTTCGACCGTGAAGCTGCTCATGCGCCTTCTCGGGTCGGTGGCGACCAATCCGGGCCTCATGGCCAGCGAGCAGACACGCAGCAAAGCGCTCCAATCGCGCCACCTGCAGGCCGTCAACATGGGCGAAGCCCTGACGCAGCAATGCCTGGGCGCTCGACTGGCGCCCGAGTGGATGCGCTCACAGGCCGTCAACGCGGCGGCCGACGCGATGTGCGAGGCGTTGAGTGCCGGCATGGCGCCCGAGCAGATCGAAGCCTTCGACGAGCGCTTGGCCGTACAAATCGTTGATATCGCACGCGAAGGCGAAGCGATCGCCGGTCGTGTCGGATTCGATGGATACGTGGTGGCCGATACGGTTGAAACAGCACAGGCGCGTCTGTACGTCTCGGTCACATCGGCGATTGGGCGCTTGTGTGTCCACGGCATCGAGCCCCAGCGCGCCGGGGCCGCGGTGGGCGAGATCGTGGGACATCTCGAGGCGACGGAAGCCTTTGCCGGAACGAAGCTCGATCTGCGCACCGCGTGGCTCCAGGGCAGTCTGGGGCGGTGCGTCGATCTGATGATCACGATCATGGAAGCGCCCGTGGCCTCGACCGAAGTGCGTGCCGACGTTGACCGTCTCGAATTCGCTCAGCGCCAGGCGCTGAGCCTCATCCAGGAAGTGGAAAACTATGCTCAATCTTTCATCCAGCGCAAGTTCGGCCATGCCGATGGGCAAGCTGAAGTCCATGAAGCTGATCCTGGCGCTGTCCCTCGCGCTGGGTAACCTGGGCCAGGCCCAGGCCGCCACCGATTACTGCGGCATCGCCACCCAGGCCAGCCAGGACGCGCGCGATCAAGCCGCGCGGCGCCAGGAACAGGCCAACACCTCGGCTGCGCGAGCCATTTCGCAGTCTGCGAACTGCCAGGGCCAGCTGACGAGCACGATCGCGCGAATGATTCCCCAGATGGCGGAGAGCGGTTCGAACTCGATGCTCGATCAGATCGTGAACCAGATGAGCCAGCAGCTCTCCAGTGCTGCCTGCTCGGCGCTCAACCAGGCCACCAACCAGGTCACGAACGGTATCAACAATGGCATCAACAACGGGATCAACCAGGGCATGAACGGTCTCGGAGGCAACTCCAAGGTTGGCCAGTCTGTGACCGATACGGCGCGTCGCACCGTCACCAGCAACGTCACTTCAGGCGTGAATCAGGCCAGTACCGCAGCACAGGGGTCGGTGTGGGACCGGATCTCGTGCTCGATCAGCGGTAGCTGCTGAGAAACCGAGAAACCGCACACAGAGGCGAACACTCCATGAAACTTCATACTTCGATTGCCGCGCGCATGACGCGCATCGGGCTCGTGCTCGGCTTTCTCGCATGCACCGGCGCAGCGCATGCCCAGTTGATGGTGTACGACCCGGGGGCGTACATGCAGATCCAGATGGCCGCGCAGACGATCTCCCAGACCATTTCGCAGTCGACTTCCGAGCAGACCAACTCGCTGACCGAGAACATCGACAAGAACGTCGAGGACCTCAAGAAGGCCGTGGTCAACGCCATCTCGGGTGCCGCGGAGACCACCTCAAAGGCGTCCAGCGGCGCGGCCCGTACTGTGGGCGAGTCGGCGCAGCGCACGGCCTCCGAGCAGGCCACGATCCGCAACGAAGAGCGCTTTAGCGGCGTCGATCCGTGCAATGTCCTGGTGACCACCATCGGCACGTCCACGGCGAGCCGCAACACCGTGAACGCCTCGGGCGGCGGCGGGGGTGGCGGAGCGCCGCGGGGTGCGCCCGGCGGCTCGGGCGGGTTGGATGAAGTGCTGAACGTGGCCGAGCGCCGCACGACGGCTGGTCCCCCCGAAGTGGAAGCTGTGAAGGCCGCGAAGGCGGCGTGCTCGAGCTTCGGCGACGGTGGGGTGCGCGGCCGATCCTGTACAGACGCAGGCTTCTCGCCACAGAACTCCACGGGCTTCCCCAACGCCGACCTACGTGCGAGCACGCTGTTCGACGGCCCGCAGACAAGCGCGGAAGGCGCCAGCGTGAAGCGCAAGCTGACCGTCGATCTTGCCGGCCCGGAAGGCACGGCCATGCGCGCGCTGATCCGCAACCTGGATCAGCCCGTGCAGCTCAAGGACCTGAACAAGGCCCAGCGCAACAGCGACGCCGGCCGCCAATACCTGGCACTGGAAGATGCTTTCCAGGCGCGGATGAGTGTGGCGAAGTACCCGCAAGACGCTCAGGCCGGCTTGCTCGCCGCCAAGGCCGAGCTCATCCCGATGGTGCAGCAGATGCTGAAGAGCGAGGACGCGCCATTCGTCCAGCGCTATCTGAGCGAGAACGTGCCGAACTGGTCCTCCAAAGGGATCTCGATGGCAGAGCTGCTCGCACTGGAGACGCAGCGGCGCTACATGAATGCCGACTGGCATCTGCGCGTGCTGAAGATGTCGGACACGGACATTGCGCGTGAGAACCTGCGCATGATGGCCCAGAACGCCTGGCTGCAGACACTGAGCCTTGACCGCCAGGTGGTGTCCTCGGTCATCGAGTCGAACGCAGCGCAGGCCGCCGTGCGCGCCGAGCTGATGCCCCAGCTGATCGCCGCGAACAACCGCGCCATCAACCGCTGAGGGGCGAAGTCAATGCTATCCACGACCGTGCCGGGTGCAGCCTGGCCCCAGAACTCGAACCGCCCCGCCATCGAGGACTTCGCGACGATGGAGCGCGGCGAAACCGCGGCGCTCATCATCAAGGCCGAACCGGGCATGAAGCCCCCTGTCAGCGCGCGCTGGCTGGCGAAGGCGCTGGAACTGACTTTCGAGGAGCCTCCCGCGCGCTCGTTGCTCTTCGTTGAGCCGCGCTTTCGCACGAAATGGGTGGAACGTGTCATCGTTGCGCTGTTCGACGGCCCGGGCGACATCGTGAAGGGCCGAATCACGATCGACGACATGGTGGCAGTTCCAATCCTTCGGGACAACGCCATGCGCGCTTGAGAGACCGAGGCGTCTGAGCGCTTTCCATCGAGTTGTGCAGGGCAGTGCGCGTTGAGCGCCGCCCGGCACAACTCGTTTTGCTTCACGACGGGTCGAGGCAATGGCGTCGCAGATGCGATTCGAATTCCTAAGAACACCGCATAAAAACATTTGCGCGAAAAAATGAAATCGCGGGGATCATTCCCAAATGCGATCACACATTTCAAAGCGTTTGAGCGAGGCCGACCGGATTGCGCTGGCCCAGTTGCTCGACGCGCCCGAGCGCGTCGAGATACACGGCAGTGACCGTGGCTGGCGCGCAGGTGTGCTCGCGCTGGTGTTCAGTGCCGCGTGCTTGACTTTCGGCTCGGCTCCGATTCAAGCCGCACAGAGCTACCTGCCCTGGATCGACGCACCAGTGCGCTCGCTCTTCTCGAATTCGCCTGAGGTCCCCGTCACCGAGGCCGGCGCGGCCGCACTGATGCGCCGCGTCGGCGCGCAGGAGATCGCGGGCACTGCTGTTTCGGTCAAGCCCCAGGTGTACGCCCTGCCATTTCGCGGCGGCATGAACGAAGATCAGACCCACGAGCGCGTGATGCAGTTCGTGTTCGGTGCCCCCGTGCTGGTGCCAGCCCTGGGCGGATCGCTGCGCTTGCAGAACAACCTCGAGGGAGACATCCCGCGTTCGCAGAGCCCGCAGTCGTGGAGCTACGTGGCGAAGGAGAAGGGACGCACTGGCTGCGTGCTCATGGTGAGTGACCAGCATGGGCCTGCCATCGGGGCGCTGGCGCGCGCCACGGGCCTGACCAACGAAGCGGCGCTGGACTTCGCGCTGATGCACGAGAGTGCCCATTGCGCCCAGACGGGTGAGGTGCTTGCTGCGTCCTACGACCTGGTGCGGCATGGGCGTGTGCAGCCTGAGCGCGTCGCCTCGGGGATGCTGGGTGCGCAGATCGAGTCCCTGATTGCCGCGGGCCGCGAGGGCGAGCTGATGCTCAGCCTGGTGCCCGGGCGAAGCGACCAGTTGTCGGCGGAGCGATTCGCTGACGGCTTCGCGTTGCTTGCGCTCATGGCACAGCAACGCATCAACGGCCAGCAGATCGAAGGCCTGATCGCCTGGCGCCTGGCGGATGCGTCTTCGCACAACACCGCCAGCTTTCTGGCTTTCCTGCGCGACGAGACGCGCAGAAACCCCGTCGCGCTGGCCGCCCTGCGCCAGGACGGCGAGCTGGGCTTCAACGCCCAGGCGATCAGCGACTTTCTGCGCCCGCGGTGGAAGTCGTTCGAGCAGAAGGAGCTCGCGGCCTACCGCGAGAGCAGCGCAGGCCTGCGCGATGCGATTTCCGCCGGGGCTGCCCGCCAGGCGGACGCAGCCACCACCCTGCGAGGCGCCGACGCGTCCACGTGGGTCAACCCCCGTTCCAACTAGAGACCACTGAACATGTCCAACAAGCAAGCCCTTTCGGCACAGGACCGTGCCGCCCTTGCCTCGATGCTCGAGGCTCCCGAGACCATCGAGTTCCACGGCAAGGATTCGAGCTGGCGCAATGGTCTCCTCGGCTCGATCATGTCGGCCGCGGCGCTGACGTTCACCATGGGGGCGGCCGCGCCGAATGCGCATGCTGACAGCCTCTTCGAGCGCACCATGACCAGCGTCGCCACGAATGCGGCGACCTCGGCGCTCGGCAACCTGGTGCGCCAGGGCATCCAGGGCGGCGTCGACGGCATCAAGCGGGGCGTGACCGGGGAACAAGCGGCGCAACCCGCGCCGACGGTCTTCAACCAGCGCGATCGCCAGCCGATGGTCGTACAGGCGCGCGAGGTGATGCCCACCGGTGCGCTGCCAGGGCAGGTGCTGCCGCAGGTACAGATGCCTCAGGTACCTGCAGCCGTCGGCAACATCTTCCAGAACGTCTCCAACCAGGGGCAGTCCCTCGCGAGCGCGTTGGGGTTCGGCGGCTCGGACGTTCCCGGCGACACCGCAGGCCTGCGGGACGCCATGCTTCGCAACGACGTGTCGGCGATCGCGCAGACCGCGCCGCTGCGCCCCGTCATGTTCCCTGTGGTGATCCAGAGCGGCGACAGCGAGTTCGCGCAGTTCAACGACGCGGCGGTGCGTGCCACCTCGGTCGTTCCCGCCGGCGCTGGCGGACAGGCACTGGTGCGCGACGGCCTGATGCTGAACCAGGGGCGCCAAGGCGGCCCGAACGGCGCGGTCTACGTTGGCTCTGACCGGCGCAGCGCCGCGTGCGTGATCGTGATGCACGCCGGCAAGGCCGGCGACACCGGCGATTTGTCGCGGATCTCCGGCATGCCGATGAAGACGGCGATGGACTTCTCGCTGATCCGCGAGGCTGCGCGCTGCACCCAGCAGGCTGAGACCGTCGCGGCTCAGTACGACGCCGCCAACGGCAACCGCGCCAAGGCGCAGTCCCGCATCGCCATCACGGGCCTGGTGGACGTGCATTCCGAGCGTGCGATCGGCGCCGGCTCCCGCAACCCCGTGGACCAGCAGCGCGCGCAGCGCTCGGCAGACCGCTACGCCGACGCGTTCGCTGCGCTCGCGGTGAATGCGCGCCAGCCGCTGTCGGACAAGCAGTGGGACGGTGTGTGGGCGTGGCGCATGGGCACGGCCCAGACTCAGGACACCTCGGGGTTCCTGCAGTTCGTTCGCGAACAGGCGCAGCGCGATCCCATCGCCAGCCAGGCCATGCGCGCTGACGACGGCCCCGGCTTCAATGCCCAGGCCGTGGCTGCATTCCTGAAACCGGTCTGGAAGAGCTTCGAGGCGCGCGAGAGCGAGCTTGAAGGCAACCGAGACCGTGTGGCGTCGGCTCGCACTGTGCGCCAGCGCTCGGCGCTCGAGCAGTCCCTGGGCTTCGGTCGTGAGGGCGTGGACAGCGACGACAACCGGGACAGCGGCCCGCGCATGCGCTGAACCGGAAGACCCCCGCTCGTTCGAGGTACGCACATGGCAAGAGGCAGCATGATCGACGCGGCGCAGCGCCGCGAGCTCGAGGCGATGCTCGCCGCCCCCGAGCGCGTTGAGGTGCACGGCAGGGACCGTAGCTGGCGTGGTCACCTGGTGGGGGCTTTGCTCTCGGGCATGGCCTTTAGCATGGGTGCACTTGCGGCGCATGCGCACGAAGCGCCAGGCGCCGGGCCGGGGGCGGAGCTTCGCGCCGCGCTCATGGCGCCGAAAAGCCCCGATCCCTTGCAGACGGTTGAGGCCCGTTTCGAGGCGATGCTGGAACGCTCAGGCGCGTTTCATATCGCCCGGGCTACTCGAAGCACCGAGGTGGCCGCATTTGCCTTCAACTACTCGGCCGCCATGACCAAGGAACAGCTGCAGGAACGGGCCGACCGCTTCGTGCGGGGGTCGCCTGGCATGCTCCCGCCCGTGGTGGGGGGCCTCGAACGCACAGCGGCCTACCTGGGCGGCGTGGCGCAGCGAACGACGACGCCGGTGGCGTGGGTCTATGCGAGCAAGGCGGCCAGCAGCACCGGCTGCGTCATTCTGATGAGCGACAACCAGGTGCCCGAGATTGCGATGCTGACAAGCATCGCAGGCATCGGAGGGGAAGTTGCGGCCGAGTTCGTGGCCAGCCACGAAGCGGCTCACTGCGCCCAATTCAGCGAGACCACTGCCGCGATCCGCGACCTGTCGACGACTGGAAAGGTGCGCCCGGAGCGTTTCGCCTCAGGCCTACTGGACGTGCGTACCCAGGAGCTGATGCAGTCCAAGGCGACCGTAGATGTGCTGCTGTCGACCAGTGTCGAGCAAATGCGCTCATCTGAACGGTATGCGGACGGCTTCGCCGTCCTTGCGCTGCTGGCCCGCGGCCGCATCACTCTGGATCAGGTGGACGGGATCGCTAGGTGGCGCGCGGCTGGCGAAGAAGCTTCACATCAGACCTCGTCATTCCTTGTTCACTTGCGTTCCCAGCTCGCTCAGAGCCCGGCTGCCGTCGGGCAGATGCAGCGGGATGGACCGCCTGGCTTCGATGCCCAGGCCATCGCCTCCTTCCTGAAGCCCCAGTGGCGCCACTTCGAGGCTCAGGAGCTCGCTAAAGAACGGATGGCGTTGGCCGTGCCAGTCCCCAGTGATCCGCTGGCGCTGAGCGACGCCACGAGCCCGGCGCCGCGCGCGGCTTGATTCGTTTCGAGCAGGGCGTTCCATTGCGGTGGCGTCCTAAACGGTGCGTTGCTCTTTAACGTCTAAAACGCAGGCTATGGCAACCTAGCCAATCAATAACCCGTGCAGGTAGTATTGCGCGGCGGATAAGCGATGTGCCAATGGCTACGCCTCTTCGCGCAGATCAATCAACGAAGGGCACCCATGAGCACCAGTTCCAGCAAACGTCGTCTGCTTCAATCCATTGCGGCCTCGGCCGCGGTCCTGTCCGCCCCCGGATTCGGCCTCAAGGCGGCGCTCGCCGCCGGCACGCCGGCTCCTGCGGGCCCCTGGCCGACCAAGCCTGTCCGGCTCCTGGTTGGTTTCCCCCGCGACTCCGCGCCCGACATGGCTGCCCGTGCCATCGCTGCGCCGCTGTCGTTGGCTCTTGGGCAGCCCGTCAACGTAGAGAACAAGCCCGGCTCGAGCGGCAACGTCGTGGCCGCTGAGGTTGCAAAGGCGACGGATGACCACACCGTCGGGGCGCTCATCAACGGCAACATGACTGTGGCGAAGATGCTCAACGCCTCCACGCCGTTCGATCCCGAGAAGGACTTCGCTCCGGTGGGGCTGGTGGGCACCGCGCCCCTGGTCTTTGTGGTTTCTGCCCGAGCCCCGGGCCGCACGCCCGAGGAATTGCTGCTGTGGACCCGGGAGCTGAGCGTGAACGGAAAGTACGGCACCCCGGGCAGCGGCACCGTGGGACATCTGGGCATGGAGTTGCTCAAGATGCATGCTGCGATCTTCGCGAAGCAGGTGTCTTTCGACGGCAATCCCCAAGTGGTGGAGGCGCTTCTGACAAACAAGATCGACATGGCACTTCTGCCGCCCGGGCTGGCCCTGCCGCTCGTGCGAACCGGCAAGCTCAAGGTGGTGGGCGTGACCTCTCCCAAGCGCAGCCCCCTGGCCGAGGGCGTCACCACCTTCGAGGAGATGGGCGTGCACGGCGCCGAGCTGGAGATCTGGACGGCGCTGGCTGGGCCTGTGTCCATGCCGGAACACGCGGTCACCAAGCTCAACGCCGCGCTGGGCAAGGTGCTTCTCACGCCGGCGGTTGCCGATGCCCTCAAGAAGAGCGGCTGGCACCCGATGGCCGGCGAGCCGATCGACCTGGCCCGGCGCATCCGCAAAGACACGAACCGGTTGGGCGGGGTGATCATCATCCGTGGGATCAAAGAGGGCTGATAGTCCGACCCCTTCGTGGGAGATCTGGCGCGGGACCTACGCCGTCGCCAGCTCAGCACCTCGGGCTCTGTGCCCACGACCTTGAGCGAAATCGCGCTCGGGACGAATTCGGGGTAGAGTTTCGCCCGTGAACGCACCCCTTTCTTCCTTCTCTCGCGCCGAGCGGCTCGCGTTGCAGCAGATGCTCCAGGATCCCGATCTGGTCGAGTGTCACGGCTCCGATCTGGCCTGGCAGGAAGCGCTGTCAGGCGTCCTGGCCAGGCCCTCACTGCGGGATTCACTGAACTTGGCACCTCCTGCGTCGAGGGACGTGGACGTTCCGACGCCACGTTGATCCGCTGGCGGCGCGCGGCGGCCGAGGAAGGCCCCATCAGCAGATCTCCCGCAGCTCCCGGATGTAGTCGGCAGTGGTGATGGTGCCCGCTTCGCGCTGGGCCTTGAGCTCGAGTCGGACCTGGTCCTTGCGATACTGCTCGAACAGGTCCGCATGCGCGAGCAGCACGTCTCTCGCGAACAGCCATTCAGGCGTGTTCTCGGCGGCGCGTTGCACGGGGAAGACATCGGCCAGGCGATCCAGATCCTTCACCAACGCGGTCTCGGCGGGGTCGTGCGGATCGACCAGGTTGATGATGGACTCGCGCTCCTGCAAAGCGATGTCCGGCGCCAGGCGTACGGCCTCGCGCAACTTCGCCACGATGGAGCGCTCTGAGGCGCTCACCTGCATTGGACGGGCCGGCGCGAACGGGGGGCGCGAACCGCCTGGACCCGAGGAGGGTTTGCCGAAGCCAAGGGCACCCGTTTTCCCGGTCAAGGCCTCCTGGAACATCTTCCAGTATTCCTTCGCCAGGGTGGCGTCGCTGGTGATGCACTTGAGCACCTGCTGGAAGCGCTGCTGGAAGCGGGCGCGCTGCTCCGGCGACTTCAGACCGCCGCATTCCTCGAGCAGCTGGTCGCGCAAGAAGTAGGACAGCGAGGGGGCGCCGCTCACCATGGTCTCGAAGGCCTCGGAGCCGAGCTTTTGCACGGCGTCGTCCGGATCCATCCCATCGGGCAGTGTGAGGATGCGGATGTCGTGGTTGGAGCGCAGCAGAGGCAGGATCGTGTCCGAGGCCTTGCGCGCGGCTTTCATGCCGGCGGCGTCGCCGTCGAAGACGAACACCAGGGCGTCGGTGAAACGCAGCAGCGTCTGCAGCTGCGTTTCCGTCATGGCCGTGCCCATGGTGGCCACGGCGTTCTGGACGCCGTACTGGGACAGCATGGCGACGTCCATGTAGCCCTCCACGACGAGCGCGCGCTTGTTGCGGCGGATGGACTCCCGCGCCTCAAAGAGGCCGTACAGGACGTTGCTCTTGTGGAAGATGGGGGTCTCGGCGCTGTTGAGGTATTTCGCGCCCGTGCTGTCCTCGATCAGTTTGCGCCCACCGAAGGCCACGACCTTGCCTGCCGTGTCGCGCACCGGGAAGATCAGCCGGGCCCGGAACGTGTCGTAGAAGGACTTGGGGCCCTGAGAAGGAGCGTGAGGTACCTCGCCTTCCGAGCCCTCGCCGTCGCCGCGCTCTTCACGAGCCCGTATCAGGTCGACGGCGGCCAGTGTCGAGCTGGCGTCACCCTGGCCTGGCCCGAAGGTCCCCCGCGGCCAGTCGACGCCTTTGAGCGTCTCCCAGCCGTCCGGCGCCAGGCCGATGCGAAAGCGCTCGATCGTCGACTGCAGGATTCGGCGCTTGCCCACGGTGTAGCGGGCGGCGTCGACCAGGAAGCCGGGCGCGTCGGGCCGCTGGCGGTGTAGGGCGATGGCTTGCTGTAGCGTGCGCTCGTAGAAGCCCGCGGCCAGGTCCGTTGCCATGTGCATCGCGTTGCGCACCTCCGGAGCCGGTCGGCGCACCACGGGCGCGCCAGGCTCGGGCGGCGGGATGGGCACGCCGGCGGCCAAAGCCATTTCCTCGACGGTCTCACGAAAGGGCATGCCCTCCATTTCCATGCGGAACTGCAACGCATCGCCGTGCGCGCCGCAGCCGTAGCAGTGGTAGCTCTGGCGCTGCGGCGAGACTGTGAACGAGGGGGACTTCTCGGTATGGAAAGGGCACAACCCCTTGAAAGCCGTGCCTGCACGCTTGAGCTCGACGTGGCGGCCGACGACCTCGGCGACATCCACGCGCCGCTTGATCTCGTCGATGACCGAATCGGGGATCTTGCTGCCCCCCCTGTTGTCGCCAGGCGCTGCGCTCATCGCAAGTCAGCCATTGCGCGAGGAGACCGCCTGGTGATGCACGATGTCCGAAGGGGTGAGCACGCGGCCGAGGAAGTTCATTCCGGAGAACAACCAGCGCGAGCCGTCGGCCGCCTCGATGAAGTCGTGGATTGGAACGCCGGACAGCGTGCCGATGCGGGGGCCGGCCCGGCGCTCGCGCATGCGACGAAAGATCTGGGCCGCGGCGTGCAAGCGATCGTGGCGTTCAGATGCCATGGGGGCGCACCTCCGCGACGGCTTCGGCCTGCTGGTCCTGGGGGGGCGGCTCCGGTTGCTCGTCGATCTCCGGTGTGTGGACGGCGAGCCCTTCGGCGCGCACCAGAGCGATGACCGGGGTGATCGCCCGCAAGGCTTCCTTGTGCTCTGCAAGTGCCCGGCTGTAGTCCGTGTCGCCCCCTTCCAGGGCATCGGCCACAGAATCGAACTCGCCTTCGAAGGACAGGTCGACGCCGTCGACCTTGTTCAGGACGGCTTCGTACAGGTCGGTGAGCATGGTCTGCTGGCGCAGCAGCACCAGCGTGCCAGATGCCTCTGACCGGTTCAGGACCTGGACCGAGCCCTCGATCTCGGCCTTGAGCGATTCGATGTGCGCAAGCAGCGGCGATTGATTTGTCATCTTGGCGAAATGTCTTTCTTCCGGCTCAGTCTACTGGTGCGGACTCGATTCCGTAAGGCTGAGCGCCTCGGATGCATCATCCTCCCGGAGCCAGGGTAGCTGGGGGGACAGTTCCAGCTGATCCGTGTGGGCTAGGCCGCCAGGCCAATAGCCGGGGAGGCGGGCCGCGACGAACGGGCGCGCCCGGTCCAGAAAGTTCTCGATCGGCTCTCGGAACCCGAGGTATTCCACGTCGTCCCGGCCCGCATGGGTGACCGTGAATCCTGCCTCAGGGCAAGCCGGCACGCCCAGTGAGTTCGCGGTGGCCAGCGATGCTTCGTTGGTGGTGCGGCACTGGATGTTGATGAAGGTGGGGCGCGGGCGCGTCCGGGAACTCGATGTTCCGGCCATCGCATATTCGACGGCTGCGCAGCAGCTGAGTAACAGGGCCAGTCCTTGGCCGCGGTGCGCGGGCTCCACGGCGTAGCTGAGATTGAGCCCGACTGGGCCCGCCTGCGACTGGATCAGCCCGGCCCAGGCACTGGCCACCGCCGTCCATTGCCTGCGGCGGCCGCCGGCGGGGATTGCCGGCGCAAGGGCGTCGATGCGCAGCGTGGAGCCCAGGTACTCCCACCCGCATGCCATCAAGGCGCGCCCGACTTCGCGGCCGTTGATGTCGTCGTAGTCATCGACGTGCTGGCGCTGGAACGACATGTCGAACACCGGCAGCTGCGAGCGCGAGATGCGCCAGCCCAGCCCGGGCTGCGTCGCGAGCACGGCGCTAGCCCCGCGGCGCGTCTTCGGGGCCGCGCTCCAGGTCTTCCTGTGCCTCCAGGGCCAGGTTCTTCACGCGCTCCACGAGCGCTGTGTTTCGCTCGGGGAGCTTCGTGGCGGCGATCTTGCTCAGATCGGCGTCCTGCCCGTAGATCCACAGGCCCTCGCGCGCCCGGCTCATGCCGGTCAGGAACATGTTTGCGTTCACGAACGACGGCTGGCCCGGGGTCATCACCAGCATGACGTCCTTGTACTCGCTGCCCTGGCTGAAGTGCACCGTGCCCGCGTAGCTCAGCTGCAGGTCCTTCGTCGAGTCACCTGGGAACTGGATCAGGCGGCCATCGTCCAGCTTGATCATCAGGTACTGCGGGCCCTTGCGCTTTTCGTCCTTGTGCGTCTGGAAGCTGGTGATCGTGCCAGTGTCGCCGTTGACGACGCGCACTTCCCGGCCTTCCTCGTCGTCTTCCAGCGTCATGTTGTCGCGGATGACGATCCGGTCCTTGACGTGCAAGGTGGTGCCGGGGATGCGCAGCGCGTTCGGGTTGACCATTTCGCGCAGCACTGGATTGGCGTAGTCGGTGCACCAGCTGGCTTCATCGTCCTCGTCCTGCGAGCGCATCGAGCGGCGCGACATGAGGAGCACCACGTTCTCGATGCCTTTTTCCCGCACCAGGTCGATGTAGCGCGCGGCCACGTCGGGGAAGTAGATCGAGGCGGGCGGCAGCGTGTGGGAGAAGGTGACGCCTTCGCGGTCCGTGCAGTCCAGGGTGTAGTTGCGAACCTCGTTCACCACTTCCAGGATGCCGCCCGAATTGCGCTTCGTGGCCGTCAGGTGGTGGTGGTCCACCCCAGGGATGTTCAGGATGTCGCTGAGAACCCGTCCGGCACCGATCGAGGGTAGCTGGCCGGCCAGGCCGTTCACGCCAGGGTCACCCAGGATGATCATGTGGCCGTCCAGGGGCAGGGCCGCAGTCGCCGCTTCGAACAGCTTGAGCGTGGGCATGGTGCCCTCGTCGATCACAAGGATCTGACAATTCAGGGGATCCGTCCGGTTGACCCCGAAGCCACCCTCGGGACTGCCGCGCAGCGCCGAGTGCATCGTGGACGCCGAATAGCCGGCGCGCTCCACCCGCGAGGACAGCACCTTGGCGGCCTTGCCCGTCGGCGCGGTGAACTCGAACATCTTGTGCGACATCATGGCGCTGAAGACTTCCATCAGCGCGGTCTTGCCGCAGCCCGGGCCAGCGGTGAGCACGTGTAGGCGCGAGGGGCTCGTGGCGATGCCGTAGAGCGCCTTCATCTGGTCTTCGTCCAGTTCGTAGCCCAGCATGCGCTTGCTGACTTCGACTGCCTTGGTCCGGAACTGCTCGTAGGTTCGTTTGGTCAGCAGCGGTTTGCCGGAGGTGATCATCCGGTGCAGGTCCTCTGCAAGACGGACCTCGGTTTCATGTAGCCCAGCGGGGAAGATCCGGCGCATGCCGCGGGCGTCTTCCTCGATGCGCACATCACCGCTGGCCACGGCGTGGTCCAGAAGTACTTCCATGTCCAGCCAGGGCTCGCTTTTGGCGAGGCGCGTGCGCAACTGCTGTTCGCGCAGGTACACGTGGCCGTTGGAGTCACATTCGTCGGTGATCAGCCAGTCCGCCAGGGCGCTCAGGCGCACCGAGGCGTCCCGCGGGACATTCAGGGCGCGGCCGATGGCGTCAGCACTAAGGAAGCCGTAGCCCGGCACCTTGCGCATTGGCGAATAGGGGTCTTGGGCGAGCAGGGCTGCAGCAACCTCGGTGATCGGGCGTTCTTTGTCGCCTGTGGCCTTGGCCAGGGCGTAGAAGTGCGCGGCCAGCAGCTTCAGCGTGGCGGGGCGCAGCTCGCGCAGCGCGCCGAACTTGGTGGCCAGCGTGCGCTGGATGTAGGGGATCTCGGGCGCGTCGATGGAAGGCCGATCGCTGTCGTCGCCACCGTCCGCCGGCGCATTCTTGTCGCCGAAGGTGGTACGGCGGTTGGTGACCGCTTCGAAGCTCACGGCCCACGGCTCGTTGATCAGCTTGATCCGCAGGGCCTCGAGGCCCTCCTGGCCGCTCTCGGCCTTGATCGTAGCGAGGAATTTTTCGGCGGTGCGTTTGCCGACGCCTTCGTAGTGGGAGGCGATGAATCGCAGGATCGACGGTTCGTCTGGGCGAATGTGCGGCGCGAACGTCACGACATCGAGCTGACGGCCGTGGGAGGGGTGCATCTTGATGCGGCCCGTCACCTCGTACTCGCAACCTTCCTTCAGGTGGCTCACCTGCGGGCCCACGATCTTGAGCGACTCGCGCTCCTCGGTGTTCATCGAGCCATGGGCCCAGTCGCCATAGATGGACACGCGCTCGATGACGCCGATGAAGGTCTCGTCGCCGGCGGGCCGGAACTGGCTGGCGGCGATCGCATCGGAGGCGATGCCGCCGAAGCCGAAGCTGGCTTGGGCCTGGTTGGCAGCAGGGGCACCGACAGGTGCTGCGCCGAAACCCAGTGGGGCGGCGCCTGTTGGTGCCACGGCGCCAAAGCCCAGGCGTGCTGGTACAGGGACCGGTGCAGGCGGCGGTGCCTGGACGGGCGCCGGTACAGGGGCCAGGGGAGCTACTGCCGCGGGGGCGGGCTGCGGAGCTTGGACGATGGCCGGGGCGGGGGGAGTCGCAGGACGGAACGAGAAGGAAAGCGGGCGGGCCCCGGCGGGGCCTGACGGTGCGGCGGGCGCAGCAGCTGGGACGGCCGCAGGAGCAGGGGAAGGCGTGTGGACAGCGGCCGGCGCGGGGGTGGCGCGGGCAGGCGATCCGAAGCGCAGAACCGGCGCCGAGGCGGGCGCAGGCGGTGCGCTGGGCGCGGGCCGAGAAGCCATTGCGTCGTCTTCCACACTGTTTGCGCTGATAGCCATGAAAACTCCAAACAAAATATCAATTGCGTTGCAGCATACCCATAATGCGGAGGAATCAGTCGGAAGTTTCAGGCAACGAAAGATAAACATGAATGATGGAATGCACGCGGCATTCGGCATCTCCGAGGAGGACGTCGAGGCAGTCCTGAAGGCGCACGCATTGGACGTGGTGAACAGCCGCGGTGCCACTTTTGCCGCGATGGCGAGCGAGCTCCTCACCGACCTGGACCACGGCGCCATCGAGCGCGCGGCCCTGTACGGAAACGACATCGACGAGCAGACCCGTTTCGCCCATGCGGCGATCGCAGAACAGCTGCGCGGGCTGGGCGCGCTGGAGGCGCCGCGGCTCGAAGAAGAGACCTTCTCCCCCACCGACACGATGAATGGATGACCAGGCCATGAGCGACAAGAAAACCCCCGCGAAGCATCGCGACCCACGAATCGAGCGCGATCTGCGCGCGGCCGAGCAACACGGCTTGGGCGCCGGTGAGCCGGAGCATCACGTGGGTGACCTGGAGGACGTACTGCGTGCGGCGTGGGGCTTGATGACTGCCGCGCAGCGCAACTCCCTGATGGCGGGCGCTGACGCACTGGAAGTGCTGAAGTCCGGCGACGACTATGTGGAGGTAGCCCAGCTTCGAGGCTACCTTCTGGATGGTCATGGTGTGCACCGCGTGGTGATCGAAATGACCCGTGAGGGAGGCGACGCCCAGCCTTACCTGACCTCGCTGAAGTATTTCGACGCGCACATGGCCGAGATCGATCGCCATGCGCGGGGAATCAACCCCGAGGCTCTGCGACACCTCGCCGGCCGTCTCGACGATGAGATGGTCGAAGCGATGCCGCCCCAAGAGCCGCCCGCATGGACCGGCACCATCGACTGGGACCTCAAGCGCGACATCCTGACCCAGTCGATCAAGTTGCGCGACCACGAGGTGCAGGTGCGGCCGGTGCGTTGGCTGGACGCATCGCAGGCTCTGGACGCCCAGCGGGTTGGCGAATCCATCGATTCCCCGGTTGCGGCACGCGTGATGGTGATGGAGCTGTTGCAACCCGCAGATGTTGCCGAGACTCAATGGGTCGAGCTGCACCTGAGCCAATCGGTGCTCGACAACGTCGGCCAAGTCAGGAGTGCCAGCCTGGGAGGGGCTTCCTCGCCAGTGATCCTTGGCACCGGAACTAGCCGGGCTGCGCATGAGATCGATGAGGCCGCGTTCACTCCTCTCGACGCCAACAGCAACTGGGAGGTGGTGTTCGAGGGGGGTCGGGCCAGCTCGGATCGGATCCTCGAGTCCGCGCGCATTCCCGTGAGCCTGTTCTTGCAATGGCACGCAGAGCGGCCGACGAGCGAAGTGCTCTTCGTCTCGAAAGCCGGCGAGCTTCTCAACGAGCAGGAGGATTTCGCACGGACCCACCAATGGGTCGAGGACTACCAGCGCTGGTGCGCTCCGGCCCTCGACGAGGTGCAGACCGAGTTCGAAGTGGAGCGCCCCAATGCTTGAATACCATTCCCAGATCGATCGCAAGCTGAAGGGCCAGCGCGCCGGCATGCTTCGCCTCCTGCAGAGCCAAGGCGTCTCGATCGTCAAGTTTGGCTACAAGGGCGACCACGTATGCGCGCAGCTCCTGGACGCTGCGGGCACGCCCTGCGTGGAGGTGCAGCTGGAGCACGCCGCTATCCTGCGCCACATCGCCACGTCGCAGCTGGATGCGAATCCTGGCGGTCCTGCGCTGTGGCGCCGTTCTGCGGGCACCCTGGAGTGGCTCCTCGGCTCCGACCAGACCCTTTCGATGCGCAACTACCCCGGTAGCGACCACGACCTGGGGTGGATGGGCCTGGACTTGCGGCAGATCGCCGACGCAGACCCGGCGCCCGAGCTGGATCGGCCGGCCATGGCTGGCTGACAGGAGCCTGGTGATGAGCAACGAGAGCAATGCCATGCGCCCGGGCGGCGACGCCGGCACACCCGATCCGGCAACTGCTGCGGCCCGCGCCGGCCAGCAGGCCAAGGCGATCGAGTTCGCCCACTACCTTGCTGGAAAGGCAGAGCGATTCCTCGATGTGGTGAACGATCGGGACGCGCTGCGTCAGAAGGTTGAGGAGGGCGACGAGGTGTCCGAGCAGGATCTGGAGCGTGCGGACGAGGTGCTAGCCGATCACGCCCGAGGTCTTCGTTCGGGCGTGTACGAATTCCGCAAGAGGGCGGATCGTATCGGCAGCGCTGAGAACCCGAACGAAGCGCCGGAGGGCCGGGTGCCCGAAGTACCGAGCGGCGAGGTGGCCGCCACGCCGGTTGCAGCGACCGCTCCCGTTCCTGTCGCTTCGCCGGCGCCTGGTGAACTCGTCACCTTCTGGCTGTACGAGGGCAACGAACTCGTAGGTTCCAAACGAATGCCTGTTGGCACTAGCCACGACGCAGTGCGGTTCGCCGCCTCGGCGGACGCAATTTTTTGCGATCGTGGGTTTGGCGAAACGCCGCTCATGCGAGAAACCCGCATTCGGAATGCCGGTGTGCGCGTCTACAACGATCGCCCCGATCAGGAGCGCGCACGCCGCAGCCTCCCCTTCGAGTTGCGTGGGCTGTTCCCAAAGGAGCTGCCGTTCTTCGAGCTCACCTTCCGAAGCGACCTTAGGGGCTTCTCTGGGGCAAGGCACCTCGCCGATCTGGTCGAGGGCCTGCAGCAGATCGCCTGTCGCGACACCCTCGGCCTGACCAGCGCGCCTGGGGAATCCGGCGAGCCGTACGAGCGCACCGTCCGGGTGCGGTTCCTCGATCGTGTCGCGCTCGGCCAGTGCGAGGTTGCCATGAAGGCGTACCTGGGCGCCGCTGGCGTTCCCTTGGTGTCCGAGTTCGGGGTGGGCTACGTGCGATGCGAACCGCAGGTCCCCGAGGAATCCGAGCCGCAAGCCGAACACCCTTCCTGTTGAAAGAGACGCCATGCAAACCATCGTGCAAGCCGATGTCCTGAGGATATCCCGCGCCCAGACGCGACAACAACTGCTGGACGTGGGCGTCGTGTCCGTCAGCTTCCGCGTTTCGGGCCAAGACGGGCGCCGCACGGCGCGCCTGCTGATGGAGGACGCCGAGGGCATCTTGGTCGATTCGCAAATGTTGCGCGAGCAGGTGGCCCGCACGCTGACCGCGCACGTCGATGCCGAGGCACCGGGCTGGGATCAGGGTGACGGCGGTCGCAGCGAGATGAACTGGGCCGTGCAGTACGACTCGCTTGACCATCGCCACTATGACGTTGTTCGCATGGAGCGCAATAGGGTGCTCAAGTCGGAGCATGGCCTGAGCCACTCGGGAGACAGCCTCGCCGAGTCCGCTGTCGCGGCGGTGCTGGTGGCCATGGGCGACCTGGCACCAAAGCAGTTGGAGCACTGTCAGAGTCTGCGTGCCGGTCTCTTCCCACTGATCGAGGCTGTACGAAGTGACCAGGTGCGCTTTCTCAAAGCTGCTCAGCGCGAGGTCCTCCTCTCGGCCATCGTTGGCAACCTGGTGAGTGAAGGCGACGTGACCGAGGATTGGATTGGGGAGGTCGTGCGCGACGGGCACATCGGCCTTGAGATCGCACCGGACGCTCGTCTGGTGCAGGAGCTGGCGACGCTCCGGGTGGAAGACCTCGTGGAGCGGATGCTCGAGCGCGGCGAGCCCCATGAGGCCCCAGCGGCCGATGGGATCGACGGCGAAATCATGGACCCGAGTGTCGACCGTGTCGTCTGGAAGGGCGACTGGAGCGTGGGCTCTGACGGCCGGCACGAGGTGCGCCCGATCTGCGCGCGCCTTGCGGAGGGGTTCCTGGCTGGCCATGAAGCGTCGGAGGCCGGGGGCGATGGTTCTTTCACATACCACGGCAAGCCTCATTCGACCTTGCCGGATGCGATGCACGCCGCGGAATCTCTGGCCTTCAAGAAGCTCCAGGCCTACGACGCGCCTGACGCCGGTGATGCGGCAGCGCGCCACCGCGCGTTGCTTGTGTCCATCCTGACATTGCCCCGTAGCGTGGAAGCGCTCGAGGCGGTGGCCGACTTGGCCGGCGACGAGATGCTCGTGTCCTTGTGCGAGGGCGGCTTCCTTGCACCCAGGCCCCAGGACGAGGCAGCCGATGCACCGGCGCCATGAACCCCTTTATCCGGACCTTCAATCACGACATCTGACCATGACAGAACCCACTCTCCAGAAGACCACGGCCGCCACGATGCTGGTCGACCTGTTCAACTTTCTCGGCGACTTCCAGTTCGAGCACCGCCCCATCAACGGGGGCGACCTGGTCGAGCAACTGGGCGCCTGGATGGGCGAGCACGCCGATGCGTTCTATGCGCTTTGTGCGGGTGATCAGGAGCCCGGCTTGCGCGCACTGAAGTCCTTCTTCATCAAGTTCCGCGATCTCCAGGATGACGAGAAGAACGTGAACGGGGGAGACCTCGTCGAAGATGTCGGTGCTTGGCTGGAGTCGGTGGGCACGGCGATGCCCTTGATCGTTGGAGGGCCCTTCGTCGCCCAGGTGGCACGCTCTGCCGATGGTGAGCACTACTGGAGCGACACCGATGGCTGGGGGTACCTGGAAGACGCGACCGCGTTCTTCGTTACGCCGGCAGCGCTGCTGCAGAGCCAGGCGGCGGGGAGCTTGAGCGTGGTCGAGCTGGCGCCCGAGCTGCTCGAGGTCGCCCAGCGCTGGGTGGAAGAAGCTGCAGAAGCACCGCGAGGTTGAACTCCATGGACAACAACGAATACCTCTTCTTCGAGAAGCCCGCCGCACCGGTCATGCGTCGAACCCTGGTGGCGATGCGCGATGCGCTTGCGTCACTGGGCCGCGTGTGCACCCCAATTTCGAAGATCGACCACGACTTCGAGCGCGGCTATGGATTCGAGCTCGAACATCCGGCGGCGCAGGGCCCGATCTGTGTGGAGTTCATGCTCACCGATGGCGACGAACGCGGCTACGGCCGGGCTGATGACAAGCCCGAGTGCGGCTTGCTGCTCAGCGCGCTCGCGCCCGACGGCATATTTTTGGGGGACTGGTGCCCGTTCAACTACTCCGAGCAGGTGGGAACCTCCGACCCTGAGGAACTCGTGAGCCGCGTGGCCTTGCTCGAGCCAACGAGCCTGGCCGCTGCCATCGATGCGCGGCTCTCGTCTTGGGCCGACGCTCAGCTCGAAACCAGCGAGGCCGGCGAAGCGCCGCGCGCTTGACGCGTCGCCGGCGCCATCACCGATTCACCGGGCCCACCAACACACCTGCGAGCATTCACCATGCGAACCTCCCTTTTCGCCGAGATTCCAGTCACGCCTTCGCTGCTGTACCCCGAGATCAGCGACATCCCGAAGTCCGGTTTCAGGTGGGTGGAGGTCGAGCCGATCGCCGCCGTGCTCGATGTCAGCTCGACGGTCTACTTCGCCCGCATCATCGCCTCGCCGGAGGATGGGCCGCTGGCGTTGTGCTCCGTGTACCTGCGCCAAGACAGCGGCGGCGTGGTGTGCATTGGCGACTTCTCGACGAAGGAAGACGCGATGGAGTACGCCACCCAGGTGGGCAATGCGCGCGACCTGGAGGTCAGAGGGAGCTTGTTCGATCTGCGCGTCCGTGAAGTGCCTGGCATGGGCTACGTCGCCGACCCCAGGGAGACCGGACCCTATACGCGGGATCCTGCGAAGGCGGCGCTGTATCACAGCTCCGTGGCGCAGGACGCCCTCTTCGCCGGCGCCGCCGGCCAATACGGCCGCTGGGTGGACTGGTACGAGGCCTCGAACCATGCGTTGACCCGCACCGAGGAGAAAGCACAGATGCTCAGTCGTGTGGCCGATGCCGTGCATAAGGCCATGGGACCGTGCGCCCCGGCCGTCGGGTCGGAGGACGAGCTGCTGCTCCGGGGAATCCTGCGCAACGCCGTGGAAGACACCCGCTCGGATCGCCTGGTGGTCTTCGATTCGCAGGTGCGTGAGTACGTCACCAAAAAACTGGAAGACGCGTACGTTCATCTCGACGGTGCCGAGTGCGATGAGGATCTGTGCGCGACATTGCTCGATCACCCGGGTGAGATCTTGTTCGATGACATCGATCCAGCGATGGAGCAGCGGCTTCTGCATGCGCTTGCCAGCGCCGCTGGCGTTGCTGCGATCGAGACGGCGTCGTCAACCAGGCCCCGTCCTGAACCGGTCGGGATGTTGTCCGTCATCCATCAGCGCCTGGCGGAGTACGGGGCGGAAAGTCCGTACGCGGACCTTGTCGACGACGCTCCTGCGCCGGCTGAGCCGCCGGCGCCCTGAGCGCGCCGCCGCGCTGGCGGCGCACCACTCCTTTGCACCACTGCACCGAGGTTCCCCGTGATGTCATTTCCACCTTCTTCCAGAACCCTCAGTGCCCCGGCGCTGGACGCAGCCCTGGTCGACAAGCAATCCGCTCGTGAGCGTGCAGCTAGACGCTTCGAGCAGGCCGGCGGCGACCCTGCGCGGGCCGAGCTGATGGAAGAGGTAGCTTCTCAGCAGGCTTTGCGAGAACGCGTGCTGGCCGCCGTGGTCCGCGAGATGGGGCTCGCAGCGCCCGCGGAGGGCTCGCCCGCTCGGGACACCCTTGCGGATCGACTGTTGCATGCCGTAAATGCCCACAGTCTGGCTCGCGTGGAGTTCTTCAGTCTGGCAGTGCGCGAGAGGCTCTACCAGGCGATCTTCGACAGCGAGAACGATTCGGGCACCTTCGGAAAGGAATGGCGACGCGAAATCTTGCTGCATGGCAAGAATGGCTTGATCGACGAAAATGACGCCCAGCTTTGGGAGCGAATCGTCATCAGCGTGCCCTTCGACTATCTGATCGGAGACGATGGTGTTTGGCTTGGGGAGCATGAGAAGGATTTCCTGGCGTCCCTGTCGAAGGATGAAGCAATGGCGGTCATCCGGAATGTGATCGACACGCACTTCGAAGATGAACTGGTGGACGCCTTGGCCGCTCTCCAGCAGCGGTTCGCAACTCACATGCTGGCGTGCCCCTTCGAGCACTTGCTCGAAGACTGGCGCGCGCCACCGACAACGTCCCCGCGTGGATGATCGCCATTCGGTTCGCCGACCCTGTGCATCGTCTTCGTGTGGGAATTTGAGGTAGCTGAAGCATCGCGGGCAGCGGACTGCCCAGTGTGAACGGCATCCGGCGGGGGCGGCCAAGCCCACGTCTTCTGAGCGGCCTACAAGCCCCACGGCCGCATTCCAACATCCGTGAGTACAGCGCCTCACATCCGAGCAGTGGCTTGGATGTGAGGCGCCGTCGTCGTTGTGGGCTTCACAGAAGGGCCGCCGTGAAGAGCGCATGATCGGCCCCCGACGGCAGTGTTGATGAGTCGTCCAAAAAAGTGTTTACTGATTGAGTTGTCAAGTGGAATTTAGTGATTTTTTTAATAGAGTTCCGGGATGGATGAACTGACCGCAGCAAGGGAAGCAAGGCGCTCAGCGTTGCGCCGGTTCGTAGAGGACGAAGGCGGTTACAGCGTGATTGAGCCCAAGTACAAACTCACGCCTTCGCGCATGAGTTATTTGTCTTCGCTCATCACCAAGGGTTCGAAAGCACCTTTCGGTGAGAAAAGCGCAAGAAATTGGCAAAAGATTTTCAATCTCGAAGGTGACCCCTTCGTGCACCCGCCTTTAGGGCAAGAGAAATACGCCAACCCGCCTGCGAGTGTTGAAGCAACAATTCGCCGCATGGGAGAGTTGTTGCGAAGTATTCCTGCTGATCAACGTGAGGCAATTGCTTCAGTTTTGAGTGCGTATGCACGCCGCCCCATTCCAGAGGTGGGCACTGCATTGATCACCTTGCTTGAGAGTAAAGATTATTAGCAATCCAAGGTTCCTTGGGCGAGTTTCGATTTATGGATATTTTGTTTGTTGAAGACCAGCCGGTGGTGTCAGAACCTACCGCACAGAAGTTCCGCCTCACGCCTGGAATCGGGCATATTGAGATTTGCAATACGGCTGAATCGACTTTGCAAACATTGCACGAGGAACCTGATCGGTGGGGGATCATCTTCCTCGACCTGGATGTGCCGGGCGCCGTGGGGCTTTCGCTCGCGATGGAGATCAAGAAGCTCGGCAAGGCTGCGATCACCTGCGTCGTGACGGGCACGTTTCGCACTGACTACATCTCGCAGGTAAAGGCTGAAGGTTTCCGTGGCTACATCCTCAAGTCCAGTGAGATTCGCGAGCTCGAGAGCAACCTGGCAAAGGTCATCGCTGGCGAGTCGGTTTTCCCTGATGAAAACCTCTTGCCGCATGGCTCCGATGTGGTGCGACTCACCACTCATCAACGGGAGTGTCTGCAGCTTGTTGGCGAGGGGCTTACGACAAAGGAAATTGCACGAATAAGGAAAGTGCATCCGGCGACGATCAACTACCACGTCGATTCCGCTGTGACTGCTCTGAATGCAGTTTCGCGACATCAGGCCGTTCACATTGCCGTGCAGTTGGGCATCATTTCCCTAAATTTTGCTCCGAAGCATGACGTCGCTCAGTAGTTTGGGGCCGACCTCGCCCGAGGAGATTCAAGCCTCCATTCGGTCGACCGAAAGTCAGGGAGCGATCTCCCGTTCGCTCATCAATGTGACGCCGGCGCACCGGCATCTGGCCAGGAGGCAGTTCCTTGTTCAGCAGATCGCCTACTGGATCACCGTCATTGGCCTCCTCGTAGCTGAAGCGAGTGCGCCAATTCTGGGCACGGAGAAAACTTGGGTCTGGCTCGCGGTCTCGTTCACCACCTGGGCTGTACGAATCGTACTTTTCATGCCGTTGTCGAGGCTTCCTCCGGCCGTGGTGAAGAAGTCGCTGGTGCTCAAGCTCATCCCGCTGGCCATCATCGGTATCGCGTGTTCCTACTGGATTTGGACCATCTCGCTTTTCGCCGGTCCGACGTTGACGGTGCGCGAGTTGTTCATGTGCATCGGCGTCCTCTCGATATCCCTGTCGATGACTGGAATGTGGCCGGTGACGCCGATCGCCGTGATCGTCTACAACACCGTGTTGTGGGGGGCTTTTTCAATCAGCCTCTACACGCATGGTCTGGCAACACTTCCGGTGATCCTGGCACTCGACGCCGGCGTTGTCGTCGTGCTTTGGCTGAATACCTTCATCGCGCTCAGCCAGTTGAAGGATCAGCTCGAACGCAGCCGAGAGATGGGGCACTTGGTGGCAGCGCTCGAGGTCGCGAATGCGGAACTGGCGCGCCTCAAGGAAAACGCCGACAAGACCCTCGAGATTCGATCCGAGTCGTACTCGCAGGCGACTCATGATCTACATCAGCGCCTTCATGGGACGAAGCTGTGGGTGTTGTCAGCTCAAGCAGCACTCAGAGCAAACGAATCGGTCGATAAATTCATAGAACGCATCGGCCAGGAAATTGATTCCTTCCAGATCCTCATGAGGAACGTGCTGGATTTCACGAGGACCGAAACGCTTGAGACGCCTCCGTCAATCCGGGCGACAGACATCCAGTCCATTTTCCAGAAGCTGGATCTTCATTTTGAGCAGATCGCCATGCAAAGCGGAAAGCAGCTCAGGTTCCGAATCTCCAGGATCTCGGTAGGCACCGATCCAGCAATGCTGCTGCGCATCATGGAGAACCTGGTTTCGAACGCGATGAAATACACCCGCAACGGAGTCCTCGTGTGTGCACGCAGGAACGCCAAGGGCGTTGCGATCGAGGTGTGGGACCAAGGGCCTGGGATCAAGCGCGATGCTCAGCAGCGCATCTTTGAAGCCTTCCATCAGGAACCCGTGGACAATGTCCAGCGGGCCAAGGGGACGGGGTTGGGCCTGGCGATCGTGAGGCGATATGCGGCTCGATTGAACTACAGAGTTCAGGTTCGCTCGACCGTGGGGAAGGGGTCAGTGTTCAAGGTGCAGATCCCCATCGAGTTCGTCCGCTGATCTGTGCCTAGGTGGCTGAGAACACGCGGCACTCAGTCCTTGCTCTGGCATAAATCGCACCGTCTGGCCCGACCAGCCGAGCTTTGGCAAGAGCAACGCGGCCGCGGTGTTCCGTGATCCTGGCTTCGGCTCGCACGCGGCCTACGCGTGGCGTGAGGCCCTTGAGGTACTTCACGGTGAGTTCTGCCGTGGCATAGCCATGCCCAGCGGGCAGTGCAGTCAAAATAGCGCTTCCAAGGGCCGAGTCGAGCACGGTGCTGATCCAACCGCCATGCACTGTCCCCATTGGGTTGAGGTGCTCCCTGCGGGGGGTGCCTTGAAAAATGGCAACCCCGCGGTGCACCGCAATGGCGCCAAACGTGAGGGTGCGTGCCATTTCCGCATAGGGAATTTGGCCAAGCAGCATCGCCTGCATGATCTCGAGACCACTTTTGCCCGCGATTTCATGTGGGCTTGCCAGGCCGGGCCCGGGGCCCGCGTCGACGCGCTCAAGTACCGCGCGCTCTTCCGCAATCCATGTTTCTAGAAGCTCGTCAGGTGTCACGCGGTGGTTCCTCGGATGCGTTGTTCATTCCGAGGAACGATACACGCCACCTCCGGTTGTCTGTCTTAGGGATTTCGAAGGCAACACCGTCGATTTTTTTCCTTGTTTCCTCAATGTGGGCGGAAATGACGGCGAGGGCTTCGCGGAATTGCGAGGTGGAGAGGTTGCGGTATTCCAAGCCGAAATGGTTTTTCAACCGCTCCAGGCAATTCCGGAAAAAACCGGGGCGCAATGCTTTTGGCATGGTCAGGCCGGCTTGGTCGATGGCAGTACGAAGAGCATGTACCTGAGCGGCGTTAATGCGCGGGCCAATTCGAGTGATTCGAAGATGGCCGAACTCTGCTTCGATATCGGCGGCCAATGGTGAGAGTTGCCGGCGGCGTGGCGCTTGGTCAGTGTTGAGCATTCAGAAGGCGAGATCGGCCGCGCAAAAACCTCGGCGTTTCGAGAGGGGCTGGCCGGCTTACACCCAGTCCCTTACGAATTCCAACACGCGGGTTTGCCTCAGTCCATACTCAAAAAACATAGTGACTTTCTTGCTACAGAGAGGGTTACGCCTGACTAGTATTTGTAAGTAGTTGAAAACCTCTGAGTAATCACTTAATTTCAACCCATGGCGCAGTTCAGCGCTATGAGGAGAGAAATTGATGCGTCCCGCGGGGCAGAAGCTGCCTTCGCCTGCTACTTGGCCAGCGCTCATTCCATGGCATCCGCCTGGTACGGAACTGACCACATGCGGCGAGTCCTCTGCCAGCCACGCGTACATCCGTCCGGATCTCGATTTCGACGAACTGATGCTGGCGAACAGCGCGATCGTGCAGGAGTACATCCGAACAATTGACGCGTCGGGAAGATTCGCAGGTGCTGTGGTGTCGGCCTCCGTGTTCCTTGCATACGCGATCGCCTTGGCGTTCATCCTTCCTCTCTCTCCTCCTACTTCGGCACCGATTCAACGCCCACTTCCAGGAGTCCATAGATGACCGACCTTGCCCCCCTCACCAACGCCACCAAGGCCATTGAAGCGATTCAGGAGGCGCAGGCCACGACCTTCGAGTTCGCGGTTCCCGCTGGTTGGAAGACCGGCATGCTGCTCGCCGCGACTGTTGCGCGCAGCCTCGAGAGCTTCGGTTCCGAAGGGATCACCGAATCTGAATTCTTGCTGGCGTTCGCAACGCCCAGGGAAATGCCGAAGCGGATTTTCCAGGCGCTGCAAGAGTTCGAAGAATCGCTGGAGGCAGCGGTCGCCCAGGGCAAGGACTGCCTCAATGCCTCAATGGGATTGCATGGAGAGGTGGGACGGCTCCTGGACGTCGCTCCGTGGACACTGCATGCAGTTCATGGCTGCGTACTCATCGAGGAGGTGAATGAGCTGGATCGTCGTGCCCTCGTTCAGGCGCGACGCGCCTCAGGGAAAAGCGGAGACGACCCTGCAACTCGTACGTCGTCTTGCTCCAGTCGCACGTCCATCCCTCGCTTGCGAGCGTCGCGTCCTTCGAGCAGGAATCCGGCAATGCGTGCTGGCCAGCATGGGAGCTAAGCAAAAGATCACCTCGGGGCGAATCTTCCTTCCCGAAAAAATCGCACCGTTCTAAACATCTGCGACGCAGAATCGTTTCGAACATTCGAGGAATAGCTGTGCGCCAAGGTTTCATTTTGCAGGACAGAGCCCGTTGCGGGAGCCCATTAACTGATGGCGTGCGAACCGCGCGCGCTCCCGCGGCGACAACGGCGGTAGCGAGTCATTTGCTGAAGCACGGCGCGCCTGGGATTCCAGAGGCGATGCCGCTGCTTGCCTGGTTGATGAACCCCGGTGAGATGCCCCAATCGGTGTTCCTCGCGCTACAGAGAATCGAGGAAGACATGGAGCGTGCAGTTGCAGAAGGACGCGATTGCATTGAGGGATTCGAGGGCATTCACGGCGAGGTTGCGCGCTTGCTCGAGGCATCACCCTGGACGCTTCACCCGTCTCATGGCTGCATGCTGACAGCCGAGATGGCCCGCATTGACCGCCCGGCCTCGCCACTGCCATGAGGATCGAGACAAGTCGGCCTGTGAGGGCCGAGGACTACGATTCCTGGCCAGTTCGTTGGAAGCTCGAAGGCTTCAACTCCTGTTGGCGCCGGGGCTACGACGTCCTCGAATCACTCGCTGCCGGCACGTCGGATGTTCAGGGGAATGCCCGAGTCATGGCGCAGATCGCCTACGAGATGAAGCTGACGCAGCGGGTGCTGGAACAACGCTTCCGGAAGGAGGGGAACACGCTCAATGGCGAGAGTTTCCTCCAGAGCTTGGAACGGCGGCTTTTCACGATGCCGACGCAGACCAAGGGTGACATCGCCGCTGTCCAGGTATTCGCCCAATGGGTGATTGACGACGTCGACATGGTCGACCAGATCGCGCAGTCGGAGCGAGGGCAAGCATTCCTGCGAACGGTCCACTGTCTTGCGACTGACATCGACGGGCCCGGATTCGAAATGTGGAACGACTACGAGCGGCTTGTCGAAGCGAGCCGAGCCGAGGATGCCGACAGGAGCCATGGCGCTGACTGGAGAGACCACTGGCCAAGCACGTGCCCGGCTGACACTGCATGGGGCGGCGCAGCTGGCGTCTTCCGTCGCGAAACGCTAGCTCGTGCGCTTCGCGCTCACTTCAATGAAGGCGCTGAGGCCCCGATCGATGCAGATGCGAGTCAGCTCCCCACCCCCAGCTGAATGGTGCCGTGAAAGTGAAAACGGGGCGCTTCTGGCGAAGCGCCCCGTAGGTTCGTTCAGTTGAGCCTGGAGTCTTTCGGCAGGCGGCTGGCGAGCCAGATGTGCACGTCGGCCCTGATGTTGCGGCCTTCCAGAAGGAAGTCCTCCCACAAGCTCGGCACGTACGGCAGGTAGATGAGCGGCATGCCCGCTTCTTCGGGTGTGCGAGCTGATTTGACTGAATTGCAAAGCTTGCAGGCCGAGACCAGATTCATGAACGAAAACTCGCCACCGCGGCTCTCCGGAATGATGTGCTCGCAGGTCAGGTCCTGCTCGCGAAAGCGCTGCCCGCAGTATGCGCAGACGTTGCGGTCGCGTGCGAAAAGCTTGCGGCGGGTGCACGACGGTACGTTGTCGAAGAGGTTCACCTTGGCGCAGCCCTTGAGCGCGATGATCGGCGAAATCTCGATCTGCGACTGGACACCGCGCGCCACGTTGAAACCCCCGCGCATCGTGGCCAGCGGCCCCGCGCCATCTTCCCAGACGACGGAGTTCGTGGCGTATTGCGAAGCAGCCTGCTCGAGCGAAATCCAGGCCTGTGGCGTGCCCTGAATGTCGAGCTGAAGAACTTGGGGTTTCAGGGTGACGGCCTCCTTTCATGGCCGAGGTTCAACGGATGTCGATCAGGTGATGGGCCAGCCGGGAGGATCCGCCCCGCCGACCTCTCACTTCGGAGATGCGCGCGCTGTCTGACTGCGCCACGACTGCATGTGGATGGAGAGTCAGAGGGAGTTGGTGGTGCACGACCCCGGCCTCGAACCGGGATGTCCTTGAGGGACCCGGCGCACTCAACGCCGCGCGTCTGCCGATTCCGCCAGCCGTGCATGACCTGGTAGATCTCCGAGGGATCGAACCTCGGACCTGCGTCTTGTAAGGACACCGCTCTGCCGACTGAGCTAGAGATCCACGAAATGATTGGTGCGGGCAGAGGGGCTCGAACCCCCGACCATTCGGTTAAAAGCCGAATGCTCTACCAACTGAGCTATACCCGCGATGAATTGGTGGTGCAGGGTGGTCTCGAACCACCGCCCACTTCCTTATGAGGGAAGTGCTCTGCCGACTGAGCTACTGCACCGAGTACCGAAAGACATGTGGTCCCCACGACCCGGATCGAACGGGTACGCCCTTGCGGGCAATTGCTTTTGAGGCAATCGCGTCTGCCGAAATTCCGCCACGCGGGGACGAACCGCATCGACTGCGCTGTCGATGGTGAACCGCAGTGCGAACTGGTAGCCGCTGACGATTTTGAAACGTCGACCTGCCGGTTATCGACCGGCTGCTCTGCCCCTGAGCTAAGCGACTGTTGAAACGATGTGGCTCCTCGACCTGGGTTCGAACCAGGGGCCTCCGCATTAACAGTGCGGCGCGTCTACCAGCTGAGCTATCGAGGAATGTTTGGGGCGTGCCGCGACGAGCGGCAGCGAGGCTTCACCACTCGCCGATCTCGCGCACGCGTTGATCGAAGTCGAGCTCGTCGAAGCGCGAGCGCGCGCGCTCGATGTCGCGCTGGCGCTTGCCGCTGAGCGTGCCAATGCCGTTGATGAAGGCAAGCACAATGGCGTTGCGGGGCTTGGAGGACGGGACGGCAAGGCGGGTCGACGGCCGGCGGTGGCGAATGGTGACTCGCATGCTCGTTCTCCAATGTTTAGGGTGTCGGTTGCAGATGATCGCCGAACCTAGAAAATCGGGATGATTTTTTTTGCGGAATCTCTGTTTGGAAACGAGGATGGGATTCGAACCCATGAGGAGCAATGCTCACCGGACTTGCAAACCGGCGCCTTCAACCGCTTGGCTACCTCGTTGTGGTGTGTGTGTGGTGGAGCGAGCCGCGGGAATCGGACCCGCCTGGACGCCTTGGAAGGGCGCCGCCTCACCGATCGGCCAGGCTCGCATGGTGACGTTGGTGGATTGCCCAGGGATCGAACCTGGCGTGTCCCGGAGGACGGGAGATTTACAGTCTCCTGCAGCACCATTGCCGCACGCAATCCGGTAAAGGTGAATGGCCTCGCGCACACGATTCGAACGTGCAACCCCTGGCTTCGTAGGCCAGTGCTCTGATCCAGTTGAGCTAACGCGAGAAGAAAATTGGAAGTGGCGGATGAGGAGAGATTCGAACTCTCGCGCCGGCGGTAGCCGACCATCTGTTTTCGAAACAGCGCCCATAGGCCACTCGGGCACCCATCCTGATCTGGTTGGCAAGGCCGATCTGCGGCCGAGAGACTGGGATTCGAACCCAGGCACCACATCGCTGCAGCACATCGCGTTTCCAACGCGAGCCGTTAGGCCACTCCGGCACCTCTCGTTGTTCAATGGTGGTGGAAGGTGCGTGGAATCGAACCCGCGTGCCCCGTGAGGGACTGATGCTTTCAAGGCACCCGGCTTTGGCCTCTCGCCCAACCTTCCGTGATCCTGGTGCCGAGGAAAGGACTCGAACCTTTCACACGCTGATCTTCAATCAACTGCTCTACCAGATGAGCTACCTCGGCGAAGAAGTGGCGCCCCGTAGGGGAATCGAACCCCTGTTTGCTCATAGACAGTGAGCCATTCTGGCCATTGAAATAACGGAGCTGGTGATGGTGGTGGAGATGGACGGGATCGAACCGTCGACAGTCCGCTTGCAGGGCGGGCGCTCTCCCGGCTGAGCTACATCCCCAGGGAGAAAAACAATATGGCGGATCGTGCTGGATTCGAACCAGCGGGCCACTTTCGCAGCCACGGCTTAGCAAGCCGCTGTCTTGGGCCTCTCGACCAACGATCCAGGATATTTCCGGTTACGAGGCTCCGGCGTCTCTCTATCTTTGAGACCGATTTCCGCAAGAAGGCGACTCGCGTCGCTTGTCCTCGCTCCTTGTTGGTCCGTGCTGCAGGGTTCGAACCTGCGACCCCCTGGTCCCAAACCAGATGCGCTGCCAGACTGCGCCAAGCACGGGTGGACGATGAATGAATGGCAGACGCTCAAGGATTCGAACCTTGGAATGCTGGGATCAAAACCCAGTGCCGTAGACCGCTTGGCTAAGCGCCTTCATTCTGGTTGCGCGGGCAAGATTTGAACTTGCGATCTCGAGCGTATGAAACTCGCGGGGACAACCAGGCTCCCCTACCGCGCGAAAAACTGGAGTCCCGTATGGGGCTCGAACCCACCTGCGCAGGGTGAAGACCTGCTGACCTCACCCGAAGTCGAACGGGACAAAAAAAGGGTGAAAAGTAGTGTGTGGTGCCCAAGGTCCCGATTCGAACGGACGACCATTTCCTTACAGGGGAACTGCTCTGGCCTCTGAGCTACAAGGGCGTGAAATGATGGCGAGCGCCGAAGGAGTCGAACCTTCAACCGCCGGTTTTGGAGACCGGTGTTCTGCCAGTTGAACTAGGCACTCGAGAAGCTGGTGGTCCCCCAAGCAAGCCTCGAACTTGCACGACTTTCGTCGCCGGATTCTGAGTCCGGTGCGTCTACCAATTCCGCCATCGGGGGGAGATCCATTTCGGTTGTGTCTTTGCGCGATTCGAGTGCTTGCGCACTCACGTCGACATCGCTGCACATTGGTTGGGTCCAGACCAAGCACATCCCACCAGGCCGCCGACGCGGTTGGCCACTGGTGGTGCTGCAAAGGCACACCCGAAATGGAGCAGCGCGGTGGGATTCGAACCCACGGGCCTCAACGTTGGCGACGTTGCGCTCTACCAGGCTGAGCTACGGCTGCATGATTTGCGAATCGCCGATCCCACCAGTGAGGGACGCGACTCGCGGCAAATTTTTAAGGATCACGCACCGGCGCCACTCGGCGGGTGAGTTCACGGCAGCGCGATCACTGCAGTGGCGTCTGGCAGCAAGCGCCATTCGCGGTTGTTGTGTGCGGAACGAGATCTGCACGGAAAAACAAAAAGGCCCGGAATCCACTTGGGAAACCGGGCCTCTGGTGAGAGAGCTTGGAAGGTACGCGCCTACGCGCTACCTCCACCCGGGGGCGGCTGATCCTCATACTGCCCAAGCCACAAGGCGGCCGGGGACGAAGGCATGGAGCTCCGCTGCGAGTTCATCTTGGATGACGTCAGACTGCGACCACCACAAAACGCGACGCGCACGAACGCCCGGCCCGATGCGGGTCGAATGTTCAATGTGTTCATGTTTGCTTTCACGGTGTGTCCAGCGCGGTGCGAGTTCTAGAGATGTGTCGAAAGGGTTGAAGCGGGACGAAGCAATTTCGTCGATGGATGTACTGTAAACTGGCTTTACTAAACCGCGCAAGGTTTTTTTTGCAGCAGTTGTTTTTTTCTTCAACGTGATGCAAACGACTGGTCGCGATCGAATGCCTCTCACCTCTTGAACCATGTCACTTTCAACAGTCCGTCGTAGCAACGCGCTCATCCTCTTTGGCGAGTTCGTCGCGGCACATGCCGCTCACGGAGCTGAGCCGATCGGATTGGCTGCGAAGTTCGCAGAGTCGCTGCAGATCTCGGCCAGCATGTGGAGTCAGATCAAGAAGGATCGGGTGATCTCTGACAAGCTCGCGCGCCAGATTGAATCCCTGAAGGGGAAGCCGCCTCATTGGCTCGATGTGGCCCAGGGGGCGGAGCCGCTACCTGATCCGGGAGAGGAGCGGTTCATCGAACTGGCGCGCAAGGCCTATCGATCGCGAAACGCACGAGGAAAGCGAGCGCTGAGAACGTTGCTTCTTGAGCAGTTGGAGACGCCCGAGGACTGATCGGCGCATCAGTACGAGGACAGGATCGGTGTGAGGCAGTCCTCGAAGCCAACGTGCACCTTGTTCATTCTTGTCGTCAGCAGGCGGTCACCTGAAAGGATCGCGAGCGTCATGGCGTTGATGGTGACCAACCCATTGGAGCATTCGACGATCTGCCGAATCAACTCGATTGGGTAGCCATCCTGGTGGCGGCGCAGCGCATGGATGCCGCCATGGACAAAGGAATTGAGCGCATGCCGCTGCATATCGTTGAAGCGGCCCAGCATTGCCGCAGGGGCGGCAGCGGCCGGCGCGGAAGCCTTCTGCAGCTGCTTGATCATCTCGCTGGCCGCGGGCAGCTTCCTCGCTGCTTCGTCGGACTCGAGCGTCAGGGGAGCCGCTGCCAACGAGACGGCCGCGTCGCTCGCGGCGAACAAGATCCACACCGCCCGTGTGGTAGCTTCAAACTGCAGTCTCATGACCGGGACGGCAGAAGAGAGATGCCCGCCGGCGACGAGCAAGCGCAGTGCTCGGGCATGGTCGATGGAGAGCGATGCGGCCGTGGCGCTCAGCCCGAGGCGTGGCGCGTCATCGAAGGACGGGTACCTTTCGGGCTCGAGCAATTGGACGATGGCGTCGTCCAATTCGTCGGACCTTCTGAGGATGCGTTCGATGGGCATTTGGTGATGGGCGAAGTGTGGCGATTGGCGAATATTGCCCGAGTTCCGTCGTCCAACCTAGGCGTCACGCCGTGTCGCGCCCCGACCTCGACTCCGCCAACTCGGCCGAGCGCAAGCGCCAGATGACCGGCGAATGCTGAAAAGCGCTTGGAACGGGTGGCGCTGCCCGGGCGGGTCCTGAACGATGCCTGGCGCGGTGACGGCCGATCAGCCTGCAGGGCGAGCCCAGGCTTCGTCGAGCGCCACCGCACGCTGCGTCAAGGTGTCGAGCAAGCCTTCATCGAAATGCTTCTGCTGCAGCAGCTGAGCCGCGGCGCCTCGTTCAAGCGGTGAAGTGGAAACCGTGTCGCCAATGACATAGGCCAAGGCGGTGCCATTGGCTATTGCCTCTTCCAGCTCGGGGAGGTTGTCCATTTCGTGCCCAGCTGCGGTCAATACTTCGACCATCATGACACTTCGACTGTAGGCCGCAGGCAACTCGGCATCGGGCTGCACCTGTCGGCGTGCGGTGCTGCGCTCCATTGCTTCTTCCACGCGGGTTTTGACGGCGGCCAGCAGGCCTTCGAGCGTCGGCGCGGCGATGAATCGATCGGACTCACTTAGCAAGAGGCTATGGTGGCGCCCGAGCGTATTGGGTCCCTGGTCGACCCAGATGGTGGATCGCCATTCCTTCTCTCCTTCCCGAAACGTGCGCGAGCCGATCTGCACTTCCGGGGGGAAGACGCGGATCTCGACGCCGACCTGGTTCGGGTCATTCTGGTCGTGCACAGCGCGACGGATGCCGACGGACAGGCCATTCCGCACGCTCATGGGCGTGGAGTTGCCGAACCAGGTCAGGTCTGAAGGGGTGATCAGGTCGCGAAGATGGCCGTAGGGCGCCGGTAGTTCGGTGGCCATGCCGTTCAGGGCGCTGGCCCAGCTGTAAGCGAGAGCGAGGAACTGCATGTCGTCGGCAACGACGGTTGGTGATGCGGGTGCAGGGGTGGTCATGATCTGAAGGGGGCAGGTAGGTCGCAGGAGGATGTGCACAGGGCGTCACGGTGCATCTGCGGGTGCGTCGTGATGCAGGTCGAGCAGGGCGGCGTAGGGATTCGGAAGGCTGCCTCTTTCGAGCGCAGCATTGAGCGTGGTGGGGAGCTCGTCGAACTCGGTTTCATAGAGCATCGCGGCCACGATTTCGACTGCCTCTGGCAAGCACAGGTCGCGCAGCACCTCTGCATGCGCAGCCGCTGCTGTTGCTTTGTCAGTGGTCCCCAGCGATGCACCAGCGGCAACAAACGCGGCAGCTGAAAGAATCTGGTCGATCGACAGGCCTGCGCACATCGCCAGCAACTCGTCGTCCGAAGCGAAGGCGCAGCCGTGATATCCGTCGCGCACTGCCTCGTGCACGAATCCGTCGCCTGACGCGGACGCACGATCGGTGCCCAATGCTTCGAGTAAGGCGTCCCGGGTTGAGTCAGCCAAGTAGCTGGCGTGGTCGGTGCGAGCCGAAGCCAGCATCGGTCCGGCGTCGACGAAGAGCTTCTGGTAGCGGGGCGTGCCGGCTGCTGGCGCAGCGGTCCCGAGGATGGCGCACACAGCGTCGACGAGAGCTTGGGTTTGTTGGGATGGAGTCATGGTGCTGGGTGGTCGGGAAAGGCGAGGCAGCAGCGAAGGTCAACCTCGCGGCGCGTCGGGTTGGTCCGGAGCCTGGGGTTCGTATCGGCTGTTCGAGAGGGCGACGAACTCCTTGCGCACGCGGTCGGTTTGCTGGATCAGCTTCTCGGTCAGCGCTACGTAGTCGCTGCCATCGGGCGCGCGATGGTCGGCGCCACCGCCGCCAAGTGCTTGTTCGTGGCGGTCGATGGTGTTGCGGATCTCGCCGATCGCGTCGATCGCGCGTTCGGCCGCGCCGTAGCCTGGCAACGGGTAGAGCACGAGCTCGTCGCCGGCTACCTCGCGGGCAAGTAGCACCGTCAAGCGCGCGATGCGCTCCCGGCGGGCCAGGTCGATGTCAAGGCCGACCAGGTCGACGCTCACCCGGGTGACCGCGTCTCTGGTCGTCTCGCCGGCGCCAATCGTGGCGATCGACATGCATTCGCGCGTCGTCAGGTCCTCCATGGGCCAGCCGCGCGCGCCGGGCGGCAGCACGATGTCGTCGAGCAGGAGGGCGGCGCGCGCGGCGCGGGCTTTGTACTCGGGGAGTAGACCTGGGGGACCTTCGAGCATCGTGAAGTAGCGCTCATCGGCGTCACCCGTGTCCTGGTCCTCCAGGGTTGCCTCGAAGGGGGTGGCAGCGAGTTCGCCCACCGCGAGCACGACCGGCTCGAAGATCTCGCTGCGAAAATTCCACGAGGCGTTGACTTCTACCGACACGATGATCAAGCCGCTCAGGCTGTCCAGGGCGATCATCTTCGAGGCCGTTGGGTCCTCGGTCACTCTCAGGGTGGTTCCTGCCTCGTCTAGCAGAGGACGGAGCGCCTGCTCAACCATCGCGCGCGTCACACCGGCGCGCACTGCTACTTCGAAGCTCACACGTGCGTCGTATCCCATATCAAATCCTTCTCTGGTTGCTGATTCAGCCGCGCGGCGAGTCGCTGGCCGCGGGCTCATCGGCCTCGGCTACGTCGCCGAGGGCTTGAATTTCAAGAGGCCCATGCCCGCCGATCACCCGGGCAAGCACAACCGCCAGGCGCGTGATCTGGCCGCGCTCGCGTTCGCTCAGCGGCAGGCCGGCCAGATCGACACTGATGCGCGGCCGCTGCAAGTTGTCGGCGCCGTTGCGCATCAGGATCTCGAAGCCGGCGGGCATCCCTGCATCCATGCCGGGGCCGCGCGATCCTGGCGGCGCCGAGACCTCGGCCAACCACTCGCCGATGCTCCGCGTGGCGGCCTGGCTGCGGAATTCCTCCACCTGATCGGCAGGGCCGGACACCAAGCGGTGGAGGCGCTCGTCGTCGCTCGACGTGCTTTCGTTGATGAGCAGAGCTTCAAAGGCCTCGGCCGCCAGGTTGCCGATGGCCTTGATGAGTGGGTCGAAGATCTCATGGGCAAAGCTGTTCGGGCAGGAGCCGGTCACCTGCAGGACGAAATGGGCGTCGTAGGGGTCGAAGGCAACCCCGGTTTCGTGAAGATCCGAGTCGTTGGGCTTGAGCGAGTCCCCGCGCCAGTCAAGAAAGGGGCGGCAGGCTTCTCGAACCTGTTCGTTGGTGGTGTCGGGGCGCAGGCGCACCTCGACGCGGCAGTAGGCGTTGAATGACATGGGGTGTCCTTGCGCTCAGGCCCGAGGGGAGGAGGAGGTCTCATCGGATTCGATCGGCCCTGGGAAGAGAGCTGCGATGGATTCACCCATGAAGTGGCGAAAGTCCTCGGTCTCCTGGCCGGATGCTTCGTCGATACCTCGCATGCCGTCGAGAACTGCTCGGGCCTCCCATTCAGTGAGCGCTCGTTCACTGCGCTCGAGCACGTCTTCGACGGTCCAGGCCAGTGTGGTTCGGGTTTCGCAGAACACGCCCACGGCCTTGAGCAGCTGATCGCGAAGGCTTGCGTCGTTGGTGAGCGAAGCGGCTTCCATCGCGACGGACAGTAGCTGGCGAACAGGGCCGATCTGAGGCATCAACGTGCCTTCGCCACCTGTGAGGTTGATCACTGGCGGCGCATCCTCGGCCAGATCGCAGTCTGTGACCGTGACTGCGAATGGCTGCGCGACGAGCGCACCCAGGGAGCGCACCACCGGGTCCAGCGCGATCAGCTCAAAGCTTGCGTGAACCGGCATGCTGTGGAAGAGATGGAGCCGGTCCCCGTCGGCGTCGAGCCAGGCGTGGGCGGCGTGCGCGGAGCGACCGAGTGCGGATGCGGGCGGCGACTCGTCGAGAAGTGGGAACACGGGCCTGATCGCGTCCGCGAGCTGCTCGCGTGTGACATCTGGGCGCAGCAGCACCACAAGCGAGAAATGGGCGTGAAAGGTTTTCATTGCGGACTTTTGAAGGGATGGACTTCTAAGGTTGTGGAGCCGCGATCTCGCACGGTGCTTTCTCAGCGCGGGCGATCAGGGACATCTCACGCGCGAGTTCGATGCATTGAATGGCGCGCTCCCGGTCTTCCTCGAGCTGGGCCGGAGTCAGGCCGGCGCGAACGGCTTCGCGGATCAGGTCCTCACGCATGACCGGGTAGCCACCGCTGAGGTCGGCATGGCCACGCCAGTCGAAGGTGGCGCTGGCAGTGCGCACGAACGGGGCCCGTGCACCGGCGGGGACGACCAGCATGCCGCCCACGGCCTCGTACAGCGCAAGCGCCATGCCCCAGGCGCCGGACCGGGCGAAGTGCTGCGCGGCGCCTGGCCATTCGTCCAGAGCAGCGCGAAGGTTGGGCACGAACCCTTCGCGCGCGATGTTCGGGTCGATCACCGAGACCTGGTTGGGGCGCAGGGCGATCCAGACGCGGGACGCTGGCATGTAGATGCCGTCGAAGCCTTGGGCCTCTATCGCCGCCGGAGACTGGTCGACCTGGTCTCGGTACGGCACGTCATCGCCATAGGTGATGCTCGTCCATGGGTTGCTGATGTCCAGAGCAGCGGCGATGACCCTCGGAGCACCCGCCTTTCGGATGCCAGAGAACGAAGCAGCCAGCCTGTAACTTTCGGCAAAGAAGAGGCCGCGCTCGTTGGGCGCAAAGGCCTCGAAGCAGGCCTCGGTGCCGTGGTAGACGATACGGGGGGGCAGCGTCGCCATGGGTCAGCCGCGCGGCGCGGCCTCACTGGCGGCGCTTTCCTCCGGGGCTTCCTCCAGCGCTTCGTGGGGCGCAGGGAGCGGTGCCGGCGCAGGAGCGCTGCAGATGGCGTTGACGAGCGCTACGGCGCGCTCGGTCGGGGTGGTGCCGCAGATCTCGATGTCCGGATACCGGGCGGCGAGCAGCGTTTCCACCGCGGCTGCGAGCTGGGGCTCGTCCAGGTTGAAGCGGGCGCAGTTGCCCTGCAAGGAAATGAGGGCGTTGCCCGGCTTCATGCGACGGGCCGCCTGCAGGACATCCCCGGCCTTGTCGGCGAGGACGGCCTGCATCAGCTCGTCGACGGTGTGATCCACGCGGCCGAGGAACAGGTTGTCCTTGCCGTTGAATTTCCGATGAAAGGAACGCGCGGCTGTGGCGAGTGACTTGCCCTTGAAGAGATCCTGGGTCATGTACTCGATGGAGAACGTCGACACAGGGCGGGCGGATGATTCGCAGGTGGATGGGCTGGTCATGGGATTTGGGCGTGGCGGATTTGAGTGGCGGGGCTTGCTCAGCCGCGGGGCGCCTCGGCGACTGCTTCGTCTTGATCCTCGTATTCGGCGAGGGTCCGAACCTGGTTCCAGGGGAAGTTCTCGGCATCCATGCGCAACATCAAGGTGGCGACCTCGGTGCCCGCCTCGTGGAAGGCGCCAGCGGGGATTTCCTCCACGTCGGCCAGGCTCTGTTCGGCGAAGTCGCGGAACTTCGTGGCGACCGACGAGGTGCGGTACTGGAAGCTGCGCGACATGATGGCCACCAGAACGCCCTCGGGCTTGAGGAACTTGGCTGCGTGTTCGACGTGGCGCATGTCCTGCTGATTTCCGAACGGCGGGTTCATGATCACGGCGTCGTAGAGCTGCTGGGGCTCCATCGCGAGGAAGTCGCCGTGCACGACATTCTTCAGGCCGGCAGCGCGCAGGGTTGCCACATTGCGGTCGAGGTATTCGCAGGTGAACACGTTGTCCAGGCCAACAATCTCCGCAGCGCGCAACGCCAAGCTGCCGGACCCGGCGCTGGGCTCGAGGACCCGCATACCGGGCGCGAGCTGCGCCTTGGCGACCGCTTCATCAGCCAGCGGGCCTGAGGTGAAAAAGAAACCGAAATCCTTGGAGGTGAGATACGCGCCCGATGCGATCACCGCGGCCACTGCTTCGTCCGCATGCCCGGCGAACACGTGCGCCTGGGTCTTGCCGCCTTTCCAGGCGCCGCCCAGGTCCTTGAGCACTTCGTTGACCTTCTTGTAGAGCTTCGGGTCCAGCCGCTCGGGCCCGAGGAAGAACTTGTTGTCCTCGGTGCGGCCTGCGCGCAGCACGCGCAGAACCTCGGGGTCTATCGCGCGCGCCTTCGATGCGGCGTTGTCCGGCAGCGTTGTTTCGTGCGCATGGCGCGCGCGACCTGCTTCGTCGGGCGGTGAGGTCGATTCCGGTGCGGATTCGGGGGTGAGCTCGGACGAGACCTTCGGGGCCTTCCTCCCGCCACGCGCAGCAGGGGCCTTCGCCGACGGTGCGTCCGAGCAGGCCGTCGCGGCGGGCGCCTCGACGCGGTCCGTGCCCTGTGGATCCAGCGCGTTCTGGATGTCGCCCAGGAGGTGGTTGACCCTGGCGTTGTTCTTGTCGATGCGCTGCGCCAGAGAGGGCGCAGCGGCAACGCCAGGCTGCATCGGTGCGCCGATCACCGGCAGGGGCAAGCGACCCTCAAGGCGAGCGCGCAGCACGTCGACCTGCTCGGGCGTCAGGCCGCCGAGTAGACGTGCGCCGAGGAGGGTCTGGTACTTGAGATAGAGGTCGTGTGGGCCATCAACTCGACGCACGAGTTCAAGGTAGTAGTGGTCGCGGGCCTTTTCCCCCGATCCCACCGAGTAAATGGCGCGGGTTCCGAGCAACGCCATCAGCGCCGGTGAAGCATCGAAGCCAGCAAACCCGCTTCCGGTCCAACGGTCGCCTTGGTTGGGCAGGAAGACTGACAACTGCGTTCGCGAAGGCGTGTCCCAGAGGCAGACGCGCTCGAGCAGCTCGGCCATCTCGCCGGCGCTGAGCAAGGGATTGCGGGTGAAAGGATATTCGCGGGCCATGTCAGTTCCTCGGGGCGCTTGAGGCCTCATCGGTTTCGTTGTCGGGGGCATCGGGCATATCGGGGAGGCCGTCCGGTTCTTGGGCCGGACCCGGGTCATCTGCCTGGTGCAGCGCGTCGCACACGGCATCCCAACTCACCTCCTGCACATCGATGCCGGCCGTGGCCAGCTTCGGGATCGCGTGGCGGCGGATGGTGGCCCAGGGGACGTAGGGATAGGGGCTCAGCTGGTCGGCGGGCACCATCGCGTCACCGCCTGCCTCCTTTGCGACGCAGTACCAGCGCTGGCGCGGGTCGTCTTCAGCGCGTTGGGCGGGGCTGGTCACCAGCACCGCGACCTGTTCGGCGCCCACGTCGGGAGGTGTCCAGTGGGCGAACGCCCCGATGCGGGGGCGCCAGGTCGAATCGACCAGCCAGCTTGGGCGGATCGCTGCCCAGAAGGATGGGTCGGCCTTCAGCAGCCGTACGGCGTCCTCGGTGGCGAGGTTCTGGCAGGAGAGAGACGCAGGGAATGCATTCGTTGTTGGCGCTGGATTCATCGTCCGCATTATTAGGCGAATGCGGAGCAATAGAAAATTTGTTTGATCGCGAGTCAACCTTCACCTTGCAGGGTCGACGTCGGGTTTCGTCGGTCGGTCCCAGGCGTTGCGCCCTTGGCGCGGCTACCGGCCGGGCTGAGCCCCGGCCGCTGGGGATTTCCCTTGGTTGGGACGAGATCCGCCCGCGGCCGGCCTGGCCGCGCGCATGCGAGTGCGAGCGTCTTCAAGACGCAGCCGCCTGCGCGGAGATCGAGGGGTGAGGACGGGGGACTTGCGGCGCGGGCTGCAGGCTATGGCAGCCGCGCCCGCCGGCGCGGGCCGGCGGGTCGAGGCGGGGTCAGAGGGCCCAGTCGCGAAGTGCCGTCGAGAGAGAGGTGGGCGCCCAGAGGTACGGGAGGGATTTGCTGATGTTGACGATCGCCAGCGAATCGTAGGCCTTGTGCTCGCGCAGGCGGCTATACAGCAGGCGGTTCAACATTGAGCCGCCGGCAGCGCGCAGCGTCTCGATGATGAGCGCCTCAAGAGGGCGAGCTTTCCAGAACGAGGGGGGCGGGGAAAGCTTCAGAGCCAGTGTCTCGGCTGCCGCGTTGCCGCGCACGTCCTGATTGATCAGCGCCTGAATCAGAATCTGCGATGACGCGAGACTCTTGACCCCAAGGCGGTTGCGGGCAGATTGGAACTCAACGCTGCCGCTGAGCACCCATTCGAGTGATTTCCGCGCGTCATCCATCTTTAGTGCCCTGGGGTGGGTGACGGCAAGCATTGTCTCGATCAGCGGGGGCAGAAGAGTCGCGTCCTGCACCACTCCCCATCCCTCGCTCAGCAGCCAGCGGACTGTGGGCAGTTCATTGAGGATGTCCTCGCAGTCCTTGGTTTTGAGCACGCTGAGCCCTGAGGAGCGCGAGCCGAGCTCGGCCTTCGCTCCTTTGAGCACCGCGGCGAGAGAGAACGCTCCCTGCGCAACTGATAGGTCCCGTGCCCGCATGCAGACGACGTGCGCCCATAGAGCATCCCGTGAATGCGGCACCCAGAAGAACAAATCAGTCGCGCGTGCAGTGCCCCCATTGATCAGAGTGCTCACCATCGCTCCGTCACGCAGGTCCAGCATGTCGGTCAGGAAATGCATGATGCCGATGACATGGGCCTTGCCGATCAGCGGGGCCAGGCGGGTTTGCAGGTGCCACGCTCCCATGAACCTGATGCCTTCGATCGACTTGCGCAGTGTCTGCAGTGCAGGGGAGTAGACGCTGCGCGTGGCCATGAGTCCGGCCAGAGGCTGAAGGCGCCGACGCAACACGACAGCGGTTTTCTGAGCCGCGGCGTCTGAGCCCCAAAAAGACTCGTCGAACGCAGGGGTGGCCTTTTGAGAAACTCCGAACGCCCAGTGAAGACTCTCTTCAGTCCAAGGCTCGGGCTTTTTCACCGCCGCGAACATGGCGGAGAGGATCTCGCGGATCTCCTGAGGTACGGAAGCTTGCTCAAGCTCGGTCAGGCGCCTCTTCAGCAGAAGGCCCAAGTCGGAGGCGTTGGGCACCCAGCTGTCCGCCAAGGAGGCCAGCACCTCGTCGATGCCCAGGATGTGTCCGCCGTCCAGCGGGCACACTTTGTTTGCCTCGGCCAACATCCATCCCAGGCGAAGGTCGTTGCCGGTGACGATGAGGCCGTTGGCGGCGCGCACACGCAGCGAGGCGTCACCCGCATGCAGCCCGGCAACGACCCGGGGCTCGAGGTTCAACGTCAGCTTACGGTCGTATACCACCCGCCGGCGAACGGGGGGGAGTTGGGCGGCGGCGGGCATCGCCTCGTCTTGACCGATCGACTCGTACTCGTCGGCATGGAACTGGAGCGAGGAGCGCCGGGCCGGCATGCCGGGATCCGGCTCGGCAGCCTTGAGCAGGTTGGCGACGCTCAGGCCGATCCAGCCAGCGGATTCCAGTATGGTGAAGCGATCGGTGCCCAAGGTGACGTGAAGGCTCGTTGCTGGACGCGCTTCGAGGACCTTGAGCGAGACTTCCTTGTTGGTTCGTAGGCGGCCGATCCGGCGGGGGATGTGCCGTGCCTCGAGCATCTTTGCCAGATGCTCGTGTATGACTTTCTCACTGTACTTGCGATCGCCGGGCGACAGGGACGCGACGAACTCGGGGTCGGAAAATCGATCGAGATTCGCGGAGTCACGACCAGAGGGAAAGGTCATCCTCCACGGCAAGCCGTGTGCTATTCCAAGAGGGAGGGGGAGGATCGTTGACATGGCCCCGGAGGATACTTACTTTTTCGCCCTCGGCGAAAATCGAGTGCACCAAAGATCGACGAAATTGAAGGCGCATGTATCAGTTGCCCACTGTGCGGAACGGCGCCTCGTTCCATCCCGGCAGATCGAAGCTGGCCATGAAGCCTTCGCAGTGCTGCAGGCGTAGCGAGCCGCCCGCAACGTACTGGGCCATCTTCTCGAACGCAATCCAGCGCCGGCCCGCTTCTTCGCATGCCAGTGCAGTACTTAACCAACCACCAAAGATGTCAACGACGAGGGCTTCAGGCGGAGTGAGGAACTCGACAAGCAAGCGGGCGAGTTTCACCGGCATCAATGCGCCATGAGTGGCCAATCCAAGACTTTTAGCCAGTTTGCGGGATTGCGCAACCTCTTTGCTCGTGGTAGGAATATTCAAAACGTTCTTGGGAATTGTTCCCAGCGTTTGATTTGAAAAGGAGCCCGGCCGCAACTTGTACGCGCCGTCGCCGTAGCGTGCGGTGCGTTGTTCGCCGCCGCGCGCCAGCAGCTGGGCATGCCTCGGCGAGTGAGGCTGAAGAACGCGCCGGTTGTCTGCAATGCAGGCCACCGGATCATTGCAGAACACAAGCACAGGCTCATAGCCTACGCAGAGTTGTTGGCGAGTGATCGAGGCCCAATAGGTCGGGCCCGGAGCCTTGTTAGACGCCCACACGACCCTATCGATGAGGCTGAGCCCCAGTTTTTGGGACATGGCAATTGTCAGTTTTTCCAAATACAGGATCGGGCTGGTGATCGAGCCAGAAAAATGTCGTTCGAGAGGTTCAACGCGATGCAGCCTCCCCTGACAAGGTTCTTCAGCAGTGGTTCGATCGAGCCGCAGATGAAGTCGACGAATGCTTCCTCGGACGGATTTCCATACGCGCGAGCATGGCGGAGCGGGTAAGGCGGCGAAGTGATGATCGCGTGGATGCTCTCCGTGAACTGGCTGATCAGGGTTTCGCTTCGGACCCAGATCGCACAACCCAAGTTGGTGGAGCAGGCCACCATTGCGACGCCCTCAGGCGCAGGCGTGAGCTCCGGATCCTGCTGCGCTTGCGGAGTGAGGCGCCAGGTGCCTCGCTGCCCCGGCACCCGCTCAATGAGGCCCATGGCCTTCATGGTCTGCTGGTGCCATCGCACTCTGCGGTGTGCGAGGTTGTGCGGCTGGCGAGCTCGCCCAACCGGTGAGCGCTCTCCGTTGGCTACGTTCAGCGTCTCGTAGAGCTTGGTGTTGGAGATGCCTTCATCGTGAATCTGGACCTGGCGGTAGGCGGCGAGGAGCGGTTCGAAGAGGTCGGGTTGCTGCATGTGAACGATCAAATTGGGTGTGCGAGCAGGATTGCATTTCGGCGGATCAACCGTCTAGGTTGCGGCCCTTGGTATCCCTCGCAATGCTCGTTCCTGCGCGGGCAGGCTCCCTGAGCCAATCGCCCCCTTGCGAGGCCAGAATCTGGGTCGCTCGGGAAGGCCTGGGCTTCATCTAGCGCCCGGTCGCATAAGGCGAGGGCATCGGCCCGCCGGCCGCGGCCGGTGCGGGGGCGGCCGGCTCCGGCCTGTTCCTGGCCGGTGGGACGAAGGGGCTGGGCATCGCCTGAAGGCTGGTGCCCATGTAAACGGGCTGACGAGCGACAGGATAGGAAGCCACAGCAACGGGCGTTTGAACCGGGTCCGGCACGGTCGCGGGCGCGTCCTTCAGGGGGGTGACCGGGATTGCGGCCACCTGCGGGCCCTCGATGCGCGGGCCGGCGAGGACCATGCCGGCGCCGGCGGCGGCGGTTGCGTCGTCGCTCAGCACCCAGCTTCCAGTGTTCGCGATCCACGTGAGGCTGATCCGCTCCCCGGAATCCCAGGTGCAGTGGAAGACCACAGGAGGGGGGCGATCGCCGGGGCTTGGCTCCGGGGCGAATGGATCCTGTTCGGGGGGGCGGCGCTCGTCGCAACCACGCAGCGCTTGGCGGTGCGCGAATTCGTTGATCTCGGAGATCTTGCCGGGGGTGAGGGGGCTCGTCTGGTGGGCGTCCGCGAGGCGGGCGACAAAGGCGGTAGCGAAGCGCGAGTAAGCCTCCTGGGCATCCTGGGTCGTGGGCGGGGAGGGCGCCTGGGCGAATGCGGCCCCAGCGAAGGCGGCCAGCAGGAGAGGAAGCCGGCGGGGCGCTACCGCGGCAAAGCGTGGCCTCGGCGCGGCGGG